>Ga0222719_10002488_pt1 | contig 16773 bp, 16 predicted proteins | sample C33_34DmetaG_FD_165039 | JGI IMG/M metagenome (GOLD analysis project Ga0222719, IMG submission 165039) | Estuarine water microbial communities from San Francisco Bay, California, United States - C33_34D | ecosystem: Environmental > Aquatic > Marine > Unclassified | place: USA: California... | reverse complement strand
GCAATTATCTAAAATTAGCACACATCTAGCAAAATTTTCTCAGAATGGAGGTTTGTATATATCAATTTTAACTTATCCAACTACTGGAGGTGTTACAGCAAGCTTTGGAATGCAAGCAGATATAACTATTGCAGAACCCAAAGCTTTAATTGGTTTTGCAGGTCAACGCGTTATTAAACAAACTACTAATCAGGATTTGCCTGATCATTTTCAAACATCTGAATTTTTAAAAGAAAAAGGATTTATTGATTTTGTAGTTGATCGCAAAAATTTAAAGAAAAAAATATCAGATGTACTGGATGTGCTTCAATGAAAAATAAAGATAAAATTATAATTATAGATTTTGGTTCACAATATACTCAATTAATTGCTCGTAGAATAAGGGAAATTGGTGTTTACTCTGAGGTTGTTTCTTCTTCTTTATCTTCAAAGAAAATTATTGAAATGAATCCGTTAGGTATTATTTTATCAGGAGGACCTGAAACAGTCACAAGCAATACTGCTCAGAAAGTTAATTTAGGTTTACTTAATTCAGGTATTCCAATTTTAGGAGTTTGTTATGGAATGCAAACATTAGCCAAAGAGCTTGGGGGAAAGGTTTCCACATCTGATATAAGAGAATTTGGACATGCTTCAATATCTTTATCAAATAAATCAGTATTATTCGATGGAGTTGATTTAAATGAAGATATGCTTGATGTGTGGATGAGCCATGGAGACAAGGTAACCACTCTTCCCAAAGATTTTGAAATAATTGCTTCATCATCAAATTGTACTATTGCAGGTTTTCAAAATATCAATCAAAATATTTACGGTCTTCAATTTCATCCAGAGGTAACCCATACAAATCAAGGTGAAAAAATACTATCTAATTTTATTTTCAAAATATGTGGTTGTTCGAAAAACTGGTCTACTTCAGATATTGTCGAATCGATGGTTTCAAACGTAAGATCACAGGTTAAAGATGAGAAAGTTTTATTGGGATTATCTGGAGGAGTCGATTCTTCTGTAGTAGCAATGTTGCTGCATAAAGCAATTAATAAAAATTTAATTTGTATTTTTGTTGATCATGGTCTTTTAAGGCTTGGAGAGGTGGAAGAGGTTATGTCTACTTTTGAAGCTTTAGATATAGATATTAGACTTGTAGATGCTTCAGAATTATTTTTATCAAATCTTGTTAGGACAATTGATCCAGAAAAAAAGAGAAAAATAATCGGAAATACTTTTATAGATGTGTTTGAAAGTGAAGCAAAGAAGATTCAAGATATTAAATGGTTAGCTCAAGGAACTATTTATCCTGATGTTATTGAATCATCTTCAGATAACCATAATTCTAGTGTTATTAAGTCTCATCACAATGTTGGCGGACTTCCTGATAGAATGAATTTGAAATTATTAGAACCTATTAGAGAGCTTTTTAAAGATGAGGTTAAAAAAATTGGAGCTGCATTAAATACACCAAGCCATATTCTTTCTAGGCATCCTTTTCCAGGTCCAGGTCTTGGAATCAGAATTATGGGAGATATAAATGAAACTAGAATAGGTATATTGCAAAAAGCTGACAAAATTTTTATTGACGAATTAAAGGAACATAATTTATATGATAGCCTTAGTCAGGCTTTTGTTGTATATCTTCCTGTAAAATCTGTTGGTGTTGTAGGAGACGAGAGAAGATATGAAGATGTTTTAGCTTTGAGAGCAGTTGAGACTGTTGATTTCATGACAGCAAATTGGGCACATTTACCCTATGATTTTATTGGTAAGGTTTCTAACCGAATTGTTAATGAGATTCCGCTTGTTAGCAGAGTTGTTTATGATTGCACTGGCAAACCTCCTGCAACTATTGAGTGGGAATAATGATAGAAATAGTTGGGTTCAACAAAAAGTATTCCGAACAGTTTTTCATCTTAAATAAAGCATGGATTGAAGAGTCATGGCATTTGGAAGATTCTGATAAAAAAGATCTACTCAATCCTGAAAAAATTGTTAAAAATGGAGGAGAAATATTTTTTGCTATTAGTTTAAATGAAGTGATTGGTACAGTTGCTATGATTAAAAGCTCTGACTGGGTTTATGAGCTTGCTAAAATGACAGTTAAAAATAATTTTAGGGGAAAAGGAGTTGCAAATTTATTAATGGATAAATGTATTGAATTTGCAATTGAGCAAAAAGCTATTGAAATTTTTCTTATTTCTAACGATTCACTTATTGTTGCAAGGAACCTTTATGATAAATATGGTTTTAAAGAAGTAATATTAGATTCTCAAAAATATAATAGAGGGAATGTTAAAATGATGCTAAGTTTAGTACTGAATAAATTATGTGTGGAATAGTTGCTTATAAAGGTCATAAAAATTGTTATCCAATATTAATAAATGGGTTAAAAAGGTTGGAGTATCGTGGGTACGATTCGGCTGGTATTGCATGCATTGACAGTAGCAGTACATTATCCGTCACAAAACGAAAAGGAAAAGTTAAAGAGCTTGAGTTAGTATTATCAACTAAAGATATTGGTAGTATTGGTATCGCACATACAAGATGGGCAACTCATGGTAAGCCAAATCGAATCAACGCACATCCTCATTTAGATCAATCTAAAAAAATTGCTTTAGTTCACAACGGTATCATTGAAAATTATGATCCTATCAAAAAATTCCTTTTGTCTAAAAAAGTTAAATTTAAATCAGAAACAGATTCGGAAGTATTAGTACAATTAATAGGTTATTTTTACAATAAGGGAGAAATGACTTTTGAGGCATCAGTTCGCTCAGCTTTGCAAAGAGTTGATGGCGCTTATGGTATTGTTGTCCTTAATATAGATTATCCTCATATGATGATTGCTGCTAGAAAAGGGAGTCCGCTAGTGCTTGGGATTAAAGATAAAGAGTTTTTTTTAGCTAGCGATATTTCTCCAATTATAAAGCATACTCAAGATATTATTTATTTAAAAGATTCAGAAATGGCTGTTATCAATAAAAATAAATACAAGATTAAATCTGTAGATAAAAATATATCCTTACCCAAAAATATTGAAAAAATTGATATCAAAATTGAAGACTTTGATAAAGGAAAGTATGACTACTTTATGCATAAAGAAATACATGAACAAATTTATACAATTCCTAATACAATTAAGGGGAGGGTGAAAAATGGATCAGTTTTACTTCAAGGATTATCCGATTATTGGGATAAAATACAGTCTGCTAAAAAGATTTATATAACTGCTTGTGGATCATCGTTTTATGCAGGTTTGATTGGTAAAAATTTTATAGAAAGATTTGCAAATATTCCAGTTCATGTAGAGTATGCTTCAGAGTTTAGATATAATCATACTTTGATTGATAATAGGACAGTTGTAATTGCTATATCTCAATCTGGCGAGACTGCTGATACTTTGGCTGCTATTAGAAAAACAAATGAAAGCGGAGCATTAACGATAGGAATATGTAATGTTGCTGGAAGTTCAGTTGCAAGAGAAACTGAATGTGGAATTTATACTAGATGTGGGCATGAAGTCGGCGTTGCATCCACTAAAGCTTTTTCTGCACAAATTGTTATTCTATACTTATTAGCATTAAAGTTTGCTGAAAGTAAAAAAACAATTTCTAAATCAGCTCTTAAAAAACATTTAGAATATGAAACATCTATAAGCAAAATAAAATTTGTTTTTGCAAAAGAGGATTTGATAAAAAAAATTGCAATCAAATATCAAAAAGCTAACGACTTTTTATACTTAGGTAGAGGTTTAAACTTTCCAGTAGCATTAGAGGGTGCATTAAAATTAAAAGAAATTTCGTATATACATGCAGAAGGATACCCTGCCGCTGAAATGAAACATGGTCCAATTGCATTAATTGATAAGGATATGCCCAGCGTATTTATTGCACCGAAAGACAAAACTTATGATAAAATTATTTCAAATATTCAAGAAATTAAATCAAGGAAAGGTAAAATTATAATTATTACTGACTCCAAAAATGACAAAATCTTGAAAGAGCTTTCGGATGACTTGATTGTTGTTCCAAAAACTAATCATTACGCTTTTATTATTCTTGCTACAATAGTGCTTCAGTTGCTTGCATATCACATTGCTTTAATAAAAAAATTGGATGTTGATCAGCCTCGAAATTTGGCAAAATCTGTAAGTGTGGAGTAGAGATTGGAGTGGGTGTTATAAAATGAAAAAACTAATACCAATACTCGTATTAACCTTGATTGGGTGTTCTAATATATCTTTATTAGTAACTAATGGACATATACTAAGTTCAAATTTCAAATCACATCATTATAGCGATGAAGACTATAAAGATATATTTTATCTAAAGAATCAAAGTACAATTACAAAATATTGTACAAAATATTCAGAGTTAGAAAATATAAAAAAAATACGTTCTAATGATAATGGCGTAGATAGAACCATTTATAAAGTTAGTAGCGATGTTGAAAATCAAAAGTCTGTGATGGTAGAGTAATTTTTGAGTAAATAGCATGCATGTAAATGTATTCAAAACTGATTAAAATACCTTATATTTCAATTGTAATGAAATTGTTACTATATATAACATTAATAAGCACTCTTTTTGCTCAATCTTTTGACGATGAAGCTAACGAAAAATTTATTGAGTCACTCATTGATGATCTAAATAGACAAAGAAATAATTCCGTTATCAAGAAAATTAATGACAGTGAAATTTTAAATACTAGCTATTCAAATCATGCAGAGGTAATTAAAGTCAAAGCTCTGTATAATCTTAACGAATTAGATTTAGCGCTTAATAAAGCAAAAGAAATTAATCCACTTAGTTTGCCTGCAAATTTAAGAACATCATTTTATTTAACTATTGGAGATATTTATTCTGTAAAAGGGTACTATGATTTTGCATTTAAAAGTTATCTCGATGCTAAAAGAGATAATATTGATTCTAAGTCAAAAAAGACAATCAATAGAAGGGTAGCTAAATTAATACCGCTTAATTTAGATTATGATTTACTAGAATTATATTTTTTAACTGAGGAAAATGAAAGCAATAAAAATATTATCTTATTAGCACAGTCTTTTACTTTAGCTTTTGATGGATTAGCAAATATTAGCGAAACATTTAATAAAATAAATTTAAGCATGCTAGATCGAGAGTTTAGAGGTAATTACAATTTTTTAAATAGAAATATAGATTCAAAAACAACCTTCTCAAGGAAGGTCGGAGTAGTTCTTCCACTTTCAGGTGAAAATTCAGAAATTTCAAACGCTTTTTTGGAAGGTCTTTTTGAAGCAAATCAAATATCTGAACAAAGAGAAAAAGTTCAATTTATTGTTATAGATAATTATAGTAATCCAATTTTAACTGTTGAGGCATTTAAGGATCTGGTATCAAAGCATAATGTAAGTGCCATTGTTGGACCTTTTTCTGATGAAAATCTTATAGCTGGCTCTAGCTCGGTTTCTAACACCAATGTTCCAATCTTTTCTCCGTTTAGTAATTTATCAGATTTATCAAAAATAAATAAAAATATTTATCAACTTAAGTCATCTATTGATTTCAAAAATCAATTATTAGCTAATCATGTATTAAGTGATTCAGAATTGAATAATATAGCTATTATTGCTCCAAGAACAGATTTGGGTATTAAAGAGGTAGATTCATTTCTTTTAGCTATGGACAAGCTAAACAAAGAACCTGTCTACATAGGTTGGTATGAAGAGAATAATGCAATTGATTTACGTCCAAATTTTAAGGAATTAAGAAATATTGCTTGGGATATTGAAACAAAAAATGAATATCAAGAATTCTTGGGTGTTGATATAGACGTTTTAGATTCAATGTTTGATGTAGACAATAACGAAGTTTATGATATGTTTAATATTGAAGAAGAAGACTCAATCGATTCAACTAAAGTAGTATTAGAGACTATAGATGGTATATTTTATCCAATAAATGATAGCTCATTAGAGTTTGTAGCATCACAAGTATCTTTATCAAATCTTGATGCACAATTAATGGGAAATGAAAATTGGTTAGACCTTGATTTATTAAAGGAGGAAAGCATTTCTCCTCATATCTCTGATATGATTTTTGTAACAAATTATTTGCCAAAATATTTAAAAAGAAATGAATATGATTACAATAGTTCTTTAAATAATGCATTTCATTTTGGGTTTGATTTTTCAAATTATTTATTAAATAATAGTTTTAAAAATAATCAATTTATTTTTAATACAAATACCAATTTTGACGGTATAACTAGGAGCTTTAATTTTTCCTCATCCAATTCTAATACTTCTCCAAAAATTATAAGATTTTCTAATAGAAAAATTTATAATGCTAATTGATATATGTTTTTTGAATTTTCAAAAAAAATAAAATCAAAAAAAATAAAAATAATTTTTTCAAATAATCAAATTGATAGAATTAAGAATGAAAAACTTGAAGCATCTATGCAACAAACGCACTCAAAAAATGTTCAATTAGTTAACAATAAAAATCTTTTTTGCAAGGATACTGACGGTATGCTTACAATGAATAAAGATATATGTTTAAAAATTAAAACTGCTGATTGCCTACCAATTTTTTTCTATAATGAATCACCTTTTATTATAGGAGTAGTACATGCGGGATGGAAGGGGTTAAAAAGAGGAATAATTAAAGAAACATATAAAGTTATTAAAAACAACATAAAGGATATTTCTACTATTCAGGTTCTTATAGGGCCATCTATTTCTCAGAAGAATTATGAGGTTCAAGATGAATTTTTTGATTATTTTGATAGTAAATTTATTGCTAAAAAAAATAATAAACTTTTTTTGGATTTAAAGGGAATAGCAACTTCACAGTTAAAGAATTTAGGAATTAAAAATGTTAGCGATACCAAAGAATGTACTTATGAAAATGAATATTATCATTCCTACAGGAGAGACAGAACTTCAAAGAGATTGATAGGCTGGATTTATTATGAATGAATTAATTAATTTTATTATACTGGGAATGATACAAGGATTAACTGAATTTTTTCCTGTAAGCAGTTCGGGTCACCTTGTTTTATTTCAAGATATTTTGAAAATTAACAATGAAGGAGCTTCAGCTGAAATCATTGCTCATTTTGGAACCCTTTTTAGCATACTTTTATTTTACAAAGCATCTTTTTTATCATCAAAAAATAAAAACGATTTTTTTCATACTAATACTCTGAAATTTTTAACTATCTCAACAATCCCTGCGGTTATTTGTGGACTAATTTTTGACTTCGAACAGTTTTTCAATTATCAATTTGTACAGTATTCATTATTGGCGAATGGATTTTTAATTATTATAATGAGTTTATTAAAAAACTCTTTTTCATTAAAACTAAACCTCAAATCAGCATTACTTTTGGGATTATTTCAATCAATAGCAATCTTGCCTGGTATATCAAGATCTGGGATGGTAATCAGTTCTGCGTTAATGATGGGTTTAGATAAAGAAAAATCGATACAATATTGTTTTTTCATGGTCATCCCAATTATAGTTCTTTCAATATTTTATGAATTATTATTTTCTAATGGGTTTGAAGCAATTAGCGTTGCAAATGCGCTTGGACTTTTTATGTCTTCATTCTTATTTGGATATTTAAGTTTATTTTTTCTTGTTCAATTTCTTAAAAAGTTCAATTTTTGGTGGTTTGGTATTTATTGCATTCTGGTGAGCCTAATCTCATGATCGAAGTAATTTTTATAATATACCTTTTAATGATTATCCTCGTAGGTGTTATATCAAATAAATTTGTTTCTTCACAATTAGACTTCTTGCTAGCTGGAAGAAAGCTTGGCCCTTGGGTTACCGCATTTTCTGAAAGAGCTTCAGGGGAATCAGCATGGCTTCTTTTGGGACTTCCTGGTGCAGCGATAGCTATTGGTTATGGAGAAATTTGGGCAGTAATAGGAATTACAATTGGAATCATTTCTTCTTGGTTTCTAATTGCAGAAAGACTAAGAAAAGAGACCGAAAAATTTGATTCATTAACTATCCCAGATTTCCTTGAGAAAAAATTTAATGATACATCAGGATTAATTAAGATAATATCAGCATTAATTATAGGGATATTTTTCACTTTTTATGTATCTGCTCAATTTCATGGTTCAGGAAAGATTTTAAATACTATTTTTGGAATCGAACCATTATATGGAATTACTCTTAGTGCTATTATAATCATTATATATACGATTCTTGGCGGTCTACTAGCAGTCGCATGGACTGATTTAATTCAAGGTGTGCTGATGATCGGGACATTGGTAGTTTTACCAATTATTGGTTTAATTGAGCTTTCATCTTTAGATCAAAGCATATCTGAGCTATTAACTTTTGATGACATAAATAAAAATTCATTATTTGCAGGCTTAACAGGCCTTAGTGCATTATCCATTGCTCTTGGAGGTATGAGTTGGGGTCTAGGCTATTTTGGACAACCTCACTTACTGATTAGATATATGGCTATTAAATCAGTGTCAGATATTAAAAAAGCTAAATGGATTGCAGCATTTTGGGCTATTCCAGGTATTTCAGGTGCATTTATGGTTGGAATTATTGCTGTTGGGTATTTTGGAGAAGAATTTTTTTATGGAAAAGATACTGAGATAGCAATGCCACTACTAGCTGAAACACTTCTTCCTGCATGGGTTGCAGGGTTATTAATTTCAGGAGCAGTAGCAGCAATGATGTCTACTGCAGATTCACAGTTGCTAGTATCGACATCTGCAATCAGTGAAGACTTAGGTCTAAATAAAATTATTAAAACTACAAAGTCAGATAAGTTGACAAATACTAGGTTTATAACAATTATCTTAGGTTTATTTGCATATGCAACAGCCATGTATTCAGAATATTCAGGAGATACAATCTTTGGAATAGTTAGTTTTGCATGGAGTGGTTTAGGCTCATCGTTTGGTCCTGCAATTATTTTATCTTTATGGTGGAATAATACAACAAGAAAGGGAATTATTGCAGGGCTGTTGACTGGATCAATTGTAACTGTAATATGGGGGAGCAATGACTATCTACAATCATTAGCTACTGAAAGACTCTCAAGCTTTATTCTTGCTTTTTTAGCAGTAATTCTTGTTAGCAAAATGACAAAAAAAGATAAAATAATTAGCGCTAATCTTGAGAATGAAACATCCATTCAGTCTGGGAGTTATGGCATATCTTATTCTTCAGATCAAAAAGAGAATTAATACACATGATTAAAGCATTAAAAATATTGGGTCAAAAACCATTAGAGCTTGATAAAAATTATTTACTAGTGGGGGATAATGATTTTTTATATTTATATATTAAAGATCAAATTGTAAAAAAGCTAGAAAGTGAAACAGAATTATTTCTATTCGACTGTTCAGATAAAACAGATAAAATTGAATCATTAATTAATTCGCTTGGATCACAAGACCTATTTTCTATCAGCAAATTTATTATTATTAAAAATGTCAATAAGCTCTCAAAAAAAGATAAAGAAGCTGTAATATCATTAATCGATTCTGAAAATACGCATCGTATTTTATGTATTGATCATAGTTTTTTAACATTTGATTACAAATCAAAATCAAATATTATTAAGAACAACACGACAAAAGAGTTTCAAAAGTATTTAGATACAATAGACATATCTACACCTTTTGAAAGCGAAATGATACAATGGATTAAAGTATTTGCTGATGAACTAGATCTTGATATAAACAATACTTATTCATCAAAGCTTGTAGAAATTTTTGGTAACAATTTTTCCGCTATTTATAATGAAATGAACAAGTCAAGCTTAGCAATCGCAAAAGAAGAAGATCTTATGAGTATGCTTAATCAATCAAGCAGTGTCAAAAAAGATAAGCAATTATGGGAATTAAATTATGCTATTTGCGACAGAAGAGTTGATGCAATATTTGAAAGTGGACTTTCCATTTTAAATCAATATGGTTTATCATATTTAATCAATGCAATGTTTACCATAATAGAAGCAATATTTTTAACTAAAAAAAACAATGGAACATTATTAGAAGCAACAAGTAGAAATATAAGAGGAAAAGTAGTAAATAGAATAAGTGCAGCATCAAGTAACTATTCATTTGAAGAGCTTGAGAATGCAATTACTATTTTTTCAGAAATTGATGTTAAGCTAAAAACACAGAAAGTTATTGATGAAGCAGAATTTACAAATATTATCAACGGAGTCTTTAAAAGTGAAGGATAAGTTTAAATTATCAGACGAAAAACTTATTCTGAGATTCCAAGAAGGTGATATAAATGCTTATAATGAACTAGTTAAAAGATATAAGGACAGACTCCTTAATTTTGTATTTAGATATTTCAATAATAGAGAGCAAGCAGAGGATGTCGTACAAGATACCCTTATTAAATTGTATACGCATGCAAGTTACTATAAAAACATAGCAAAATTTTCAACATGGATTTTTACTATAGCTAAAAATAATGCTTTAACAGAGTTGAGAAAAAATAAAAGAAAACAAACTGACTCTTTATGGACTGAAGAAGGAAAGGTTATTGATATAAACTCAAAAGAACAATCTTTGGACGTAAAAGTGCAAAATGAGATTGCAATTGATCAGTTAAATAAATTTCTAGATGAGATTCCTGAAAATTTTAGAATGGCTGTGGTTTTAAGAGATTTTCAGGAACTTTCATATGATGAAATTAGTAAGATACTAGAAATACCGATTGGAACGATAAAATCTAGAATTAATAGAGGTCGAATACAATTGGCAGAAAAGATGAAACATTTTAAGGAGAATTAATGGATTATAATAAATTTGAAGATAGAATTTCTGACTGGATTGAGAATTCAATGGATATAAAAGAGCGTAATGAGTTTGAAAAATTTCTGAAAGATAACCCTCAATACCAAACTAAAATTGATTCTGCTCGAACTGCAATAGCTGCAATGAATAGTGCTCCTACCTTAAAAGTCTCAGAAAATTTTGAAAAAAATCTTAATAAAAAAATTAATGCCTTAAACAAAAGCGATAAATCAACCTCTGGTATTTTTGGTTTTTCTAGACAAAATTTTGTTTATCTCACTCTATCAGTAATGTGTATTTTTATGCTATCAGCATATTTGCTTCAACCCACTGATTCTGCTTATCTAGTTGCTGATGAAGACACATCAATAGAGGAAGTTAATTCAGAAGATCAAACTACTCCTGAAATAAAAGATATTGATATTTTGAATGATGTAAATGGATCATTTGTTACTGATAAAGATTAATTTTTCATAAAATTGTAAATATCCTTCTCCAGATGTAATTTGCATAGTTATGCGAATATATTTTTTATTAATTATTATTTCAATATTCATAGCGTCTTGCGCTACCAATATTAATGAAGTTTCAGATTCTTCAGTCAATAATGCAATAATTGAATCAGAAAGTACAGATTCAACTAATGATAATTTTGCAGGTGTTCAATTTTTCATGGATGGAATGCTTTTCTTTGAACAGGGAGATTATGCTAGAGCAATCATTGAATTTCAAGATTCTATAGAAGCTGGTTCAAGTTCTCCTGAAGTTTACTTTAATATGTCAGAAGCTTATTGGATGCTTCAAAAATATGATAAAAGTATATTTTTAGCTAAAAAAGCAATTTTTCTTGATGATAATGCTATTGACTATAAAATATCATTAGGTAAAAAGTATATAGCGCTCAATAACTTTGAATTATCATTGGAAGTTTTTAATGAGATTTCACTAAAAAATCCTAAAAATGCTGATGTATTATTTATCATTGGAGATTTAAAAGCTGAATTAAATGATATTGACGGGGCTTTGCTCTATTATCAAGAAGCATACAATGTTAATAATGAGTTAATTCTGCCTTTGGAAGTAGCAGCTCAATTAGCATATAATGAAAATCATAGGGATTTACCAAAAATCTTCAAAAAACTATTATTAGCTGATCCATCAAATTCAGAATACATGAGGGGATTCCTGGAATCAAAAAGCGGTGGAAATGTTGAAGAGCTTATTGAGCTGCTTGAAATAGAAGAGTTAAAAGCAAATCCATTCTATAACAATCTATTCAATCAAATTGCTCTTGAATTTATTAGAGCTGGCAGATTTCAATTAGCAGAAGAATATTTGAATAAATCATTATCCAAAAAAGATGAAGATAGATTTGCATTATATTATTTGTCTTTAGTGTATAGAGAAATGGCTAGAAATGATTTAGCATTAGAGGTATCAAGAAGACACTCATCGTACTATCCAAACGATAAAGAAGGTTATATTAATTCATCTTTGGCTTTAATTAGCCTACAAAGATATTCTGAAGCTATTGATGAATTAAATATTGCATCCTCATTATTTCCTGAAGATTTTGAAGTTAATTATTTTTTAGGGCTTGCAAATTATTCAATTCAAAACTTTGAAAATGCTGAAAAATATTATTTAAAATCATTTACAATAGATAGTGAATCAATTGCATCTATGCATGGTTTAGCTATGACATATGATCAGAATGAAAAATGGGAAAAATCAGATGATTTATATACAAAGCTTATTACTATCAATGATCAAGACGCTCAAGCTTACAATAATTTTGCCTATAGCTTAGTTGAAAGAGGAGAGGATTTAGAATATGCATTAAGACTGTCAAAGAAGGCTATTGAAATAAGCCCTCAAACATCTTCATATCTTGACACCATTGGTTGGATATACTATAAATTATCTGATCTTGAAAAAGCAAAAGAATTTATTAGTAAAGCAATTTTATATGACGATACTAGCGCAGTGATTCTTGAACATTATGGTGATATTCTTATGGACTTAAATGAAGAAAGTGAAGCATTAATATTTTATCAAAAAGCATTGTTACTAGATGAAAACAATGAAGATTTAATTTCAAAAATATCTTCAAATGAAAATCAGTAACAAAGTATTTATAATAACTGCGTTATATATTATTACTTCATGTTCAACTAATAGTGATTTTCAAATAATTGATTCACAAAAAAATGTCCAAATTGAAGAACTAGAGAAAAATTTTCAACGAGTTATTGGTTCTGGAATTTTAACTGGAAATGGAAAATCTAATTTTACTTCATCATTTATTTTTGAATCATCCAATAATTCATCGTTGATTATTTTTAAAGATTTTTTAGGAAGAAGAAACTATATGATTGAAGTGAATAATGGCGTTATTCGTTATTTAAATGTTCGAAAAAAAATTGAAATATCGGAGGATGAATTTAATAGATTTTTCCCCATATCAAGTGCTATAGACTCCAACTTTTATAAATATATCCTATGGGGCGATCCAAAAATTTTAAGTCAAATGGACGTCAAATTGCAAAATGCATATATTGTATCAACAAAGCTGATTTCAATTGATGGTAGTAATTATTTGAATGAGATTGTATTTTCACTTAATAACGAAAAACAAACTTATAGTATGAAGTTTAATAAAAGAAATTTTAAATAATGAAAAGCCTTTCAATCATAATACCGGTCTTCAATGAAGCTGAATCACTTCCAGCTCTTTTTAATGAACTTAAAAACGAATTTGGTAATAGTTCACAAGTTCAAATTGTATTTGTAAATGATGGATCTACAGATAATTCTCAAAAAATTATAGAAAAAGCTATATCAGAAAATTCATCCTGGAAAATGGTTGGTCTTTATAGAAACTACGGTAAATCAGTTGCTTTACAAGCTGGTATTGAATCTTCTTCTGGGGAGTTGATTGCAACTTTAGATGCAGACCTACAAGACGATCCAAAGGAACTTATAAAGTTAATTGATAAATCTAAAAAATATGATCTAGTACTAGGTTGGAAAATTAATAGGTTAGACCCGCTTGAAAAAAGAATAGCTTCAAAAATCTTCAATTTCTTCATTAGAGTATTCAGTGGATTAAAAATAAAAGATTCAAATACGGGTATTAAAATTTTTAAAAGAGAAGTTGCCGAATCTTTAAATCTTTATGGAGGAAGACATAGATATATTCCTTTGCTAGCACATCAAAAAAACTTTAGCGTTGCTGAAGTTGCAGTCAAACATAGAAAAAGAGAATTTGGTGAATCAAAGTATGGAACCGAAAGATATAAACATGGTTTCTTTGATTTCTTAACAATATTATTTTTAGGTAAGTATATGGATAGACCACTCCACTTCTTTGGCATGATTGGGTTTTTAACAATATTGGCTGGTATAATTGCAGAATTTTATGTTTTATATTTAAAGTATTTTCTTCAGGAATCATTTCAACAGCATATTGCTATGATAATTTTTGGCAGTTTATTAATTATTACTGGTGTTCAACTTTTTACTTTTGGTTTAATAGGTGAAATAATCGTTAATAAAAATCAAAAAACAAAAAATTTCATTAAAGAAATAATTGAATAAACCATTAAAAATAGCTTCAATAGGTCCTTATTTTCCTCTTAGAGGAGGTATTTCTGACTTTCATAAAGACCTAATAAAACAATTAAAAATTTCTCACAATATAGAAGTAATTAATTTTAAAAAACTATACCCTAATTTCTTATTTCCAGGAAAATCACAAACTGTAAATAAAAAATTAAATAGTAATAATATTTCTAGAAGAATTTTAAATCCTTTAAGTGTTTTTTCCTGGAACAGAGCTATAAAGTATATAAATCAATTTGATGCTGATGTAATTATCATTTCATATTGGCATCCATTTTTCGCATTAATGTTTTCATATTTATCTAAAAGATTAAAGTGTAAAAAAATATACTTTTTAATGCATAATGCTGAATCACATGAACGATTCCCTTTTGAAAAGTATTTAGTTAAAAAAATGCTAAAGCAAGCTACTCACATTGTAACAATGAATGATAAAGAAAAGAATAAAATTATAAACCTCAAAGTTAAAGGAAAAATTTTAAAATCATTTCATCCAATTTATAACAAACAATTTAATGAACTTGATCGCAATGTATTCAAGAATGAATTAGCCTTAGATAGAAATCATGTAATTTTATTTTTTGGTCTTATAAGATCATATAAAGGTTTAGATATTTTAATTAATTCTATTAGTCTGTTAAAAAAAACAATTCCAACATTAAAAGTATTAATAGTTGGCGAGCCATATATGAGTATGAAAAAATATTTTCTTCAAATTAATAAATTAGGTCTTCAAGAATTTTTTATTTTTGATAATAATTTTGTTGAGGAACATAATTTGAAAAAATATTTTTTATCATCTGATTTAGTTGTGTTACCATATAAGAAATCTACTCAAAGTGGTGTATTATCCTTATCAATGAACTTTAATATTCCATCATTAGTTTCCTCAAATGGAGGACTTAAAGATTATATTTTAAATAATCAAACTGGTTTTGTTTCATCGCTTAAACCAGAAGATATTTCAGCTATAATTGAAAAATATTTCAACAATAATTTGTATCAATCAATGAGTGATAATATTAAAAATCATAAAAAGAATTTTACTTGGGATAAGTTTGAAGAAAGTTTGCAGCTAAATGATAAGTAGTGAAAAAAAAGTATCAATTCATTTGATAGTCCTTACGTGGAACAATTCTAATATTCTTGATAAATGCTTAGAGTCAGTTAATAAAATTGATAGAGATGATTTAAAAATATCAATAGTTGATAATTGTTCTACAGACAATACTTCTTCAATGTTATCAGATAAATTTCCTGATTATTCAGTAATTACAAATAAGCAAAATCTTAGATATGCTGGTGGCTACAATTCAGCGTTAACCCAAATAGTTTTTTCAGAAAATGAATATATTATTTTATTAAATGATGATACAATTGTTAGCATTGATTTCATTGATGAGCTCATATCCCCATTGTTAAAAGATAAAAAATCAATTATATCAGTTCCTAAAATTCTTTACGCTTCAAATATAAATAAAATATGGTATGCTGGAGGAAAAGTAAATCTATGGAGTGGTATAATTAATCATGTGGGTATTAGAGATTTTGATGGCCCCAAATACTCTTTTATAAATGAAACTGATTATGCAACTGGTTGTTGTTTTTGTATTAAGTATACCGATTTCAAAAAACTAAATTTTTTCGATCTTGATTTTAACATGTACTGTGAAGATGTAGATTTGTCATTAAGAGCAAAATCTTTAAATAGAACAATAATATATAATCCTAAATCTATTATTTTACATAGAGTGTCTCAATCATTGGGTGAGCATTCATTTCAAAAAAATAAATTAAAACTTCAGAGTCAGTTAAAATTGTTTTGGAAGCATGCAACTGGTATTCAACTACTATCTATTAGCATATATTGGATATTAATTCATCTACCTTATCAATTTATAAGATGGTTATATTTAAGAGAAAAATGATTGAAAAAGAATCAAATCAAAAAATTATATTAAGTGAAGCGTTCCTATCTTTTTCTGGAATGTCATTAGGGTCTGTTTTTAGATATATGTTCTCAATCATTATGGCAAGATTTCTAGGAGCACAAATGCTTGGATTATATTCGCTTGGAAATGCTATTACTAGAATAGCAGAAATACTTGCATTATTAGGTTTGGATAATGGGGTGTTGCGCTTTGTTAGTAGAGATACTGAAGACAAAGTTAATGTGGATCGTTCAATTTATACTTCACTAAAAATTGGACTAATGTCAAGTATATTAATAGCTGTTTTATTATTTTTAAGCGCAGAAAAAATTGTTAATGAAATTCTTAATGAAGATTCATTTTTAATAACAGTTATTAAGGTTTTCGCAATTAGTCTACCGTTTACAGTTCTAACGCTAATATCTTCATTTGCTACCCAAGCTT
>Ga0222719_10002486_pt1 | contig 16785 bp, 14 predicted proteins | sample C33_34DmetaG_FD_165039 | JGI IMG/M metagenome (GOLD analysis project Ga0222719, IMG submission 165039) | Estuarine water microbial communities from San Francisco Bay, California, United States - C33_34D | ecosystem: Environmental > Aquatic > Marine > Unclassified | place: USA: California... | reverse complement strand
CAGGTTGCGGCACCCCATTCTTTTTGTAGCGACAGGGCTGTACTATCATCCGTATTTATAATATAAAACCATCTTTGTAATTGAGCTTTGAATCAAGTATATTTATACTTATGAGTATTAAGAAACCACTATAAAAACTTGGCTACGAGAAAAGAACTAGCAGAACATCTTGACCTTTCCCCTCAGTCTATAAGCGACTTAATAGGTAAGGGCATATTTACTATTGGTTCAGGAAGATCACCTGTTAATATAGATGTGTGCAGAATACAGTATATTAATCATATAAGAAAAGCTGCTAGGTATACTAGAAAAGATGGTACTGGCGATATGGCTGAAGAGAAAACTAAACTTACTGCTGCTCAAGCTAGAAAAGCTGAACTTGAAGTAGAAGAAATGGAAGCTAAATTAATACCATCAGAACTTGTGCAAGAGACTTGGATTGATTATGTATCTAATGCAAGAGCTAAGTTGTTAGGCTTGCCATCAAGAATTGCACATCAGGTCATAACAGTAGATAAATATGCAGAAGCGGAATTAATAATAAAAGAACAAGTGCATGAAGCACTAAACGAGTTAGCTCAAGATGGAATACCTCAAAAATATAGAAAAGGTGATACAGGAGACCAATCAGGTATGGACTCCACCACCGAATCTGAAGATTAGCGACTGGGCTGATAGATACAGACGTTTATCTCCTGAATCTTCAGCAGAGGCTGGAGCTTGGCGTACAGATCGTGCGCCCTATCAAAGAGAGATAATGAATTCATTTAACGATCCTGATATTCAAAGAATTATATTCATGAAATCTGCTCAAGTTGGTGCAACAGAGATACTTCTTAATGTTATTGGTTATTACATAGACCAAGACCCAGCACCTATGCTTATAATGCAACCAACCTTGCAAATGTCTCAAGCATTTAGTAAAGATAGATTAGCTACTATGATTAGGGATTCTGAGAAGATAAGGAATTGTGTTAAAGACCCTAGAAGTAGAGATAGTGGTAATACAGTATTATCTAAGAAATTTGCTGGTGGTAATTTAAACATAGTGGGTTCTAATTCTGCATCAGGCTTAGCATCGAGACCAATTAGAATCGTATTAGCTGACGAGGTTGACAGATATGAGTCATCTGCTGGTTCTGAAGGTGACCCAATATCACTTGCTACTAAGAGAACTACTACTTTTTGGAATAAAAAGATATATATGTGTTCTACACCTACAATCAAAGGCTTATCAAGAATAGAAACTGCTTTTGAGGAATCGGATAAACGCTATTATCACGTTCCCTGTCCTGAATGTAACGAAAAACAGGTTTTAAAATGGAAAAACGTAGTTTGGGATGAAAATAAGCCTGAAACAGCTTCTTACGCTTGCGATCATTGTGGTTCAGTTATAGATGAGTCTAAAAAACAATGGATGTTAAAACATGGTGAATGGATTGCATCTGCTCCTAAGTCTAATACAGCAGGATTTCATATATCAGAGTTATATTCTGTTTGGTCAACATGGGCTGATATGGCTAAAAACTTTCTTGAAGCTAAGAAACAGCCTGAAATGTTAAAAACTTGGATAAATACTGCTTTAGGAGAATCTTGGGAGGAGCAGGGAGAAACAGTTGAATATGATGTCTTATTAGATAGAAGATTAAATTACGATGTAGAAAGAATACCTGAAGAAGTTTTGGTCATAACTGCTGGTGTTGATACTCAAAAAGACCGACTTGAATTACAGTTAGTAGGATTTGGAAAACAGTATGAGGCTTGGGTTTTAGAATATCGTATCTTTTGGGGTGATCCTAATGGTATAAAAGTTTGGCAAGAATTAGATGAATACATAAAAAAACGATTTAAAACTGAAACAGGTAGAGGTATGCCAGTATCATGTGTATGTATTGACTCAGGTGGACATCATACAAACGCTGTGTATAACTTTACAAAGCCAAGACAAGCTAGAAGAGTCTTTGCAGTCAAAGGTTTGTCTCAAGCTGGTAAACCAATAGCCAATAAACCAACATTTGTAGGTAAAAATAAGGCTGTTTTATACGGAATTGGTACAGATTCAGCAAAAGAAGCTATTTTTGCTCGTTTAGCTGCTGAAAATGAGCTAACTACCTTGCATTTTTGCGCTGACTTAGATGAAGAGTATTTTAAACAGCTTACAGCAGAGAAAAGAGTCACAAAATTTGTTAGAGGTAGAAAATCTTTAATTTGGAAGCAAATAAGACCAAGAAACGAGGCTTTAGATACATTAGTCTATAATTTTGCTGCTATTTACATTCTAAACCCTAATTTTGATACTATTGAAGAAAAAATACTTGCTCAACAGTCAAAACCAAGAGAAAAAGCTCAAAATAAGCCTAAAAGAGGTATAAATAGAGGTAATTTTGCTACTTCTTGGAAGTAATTTGACTTTTCTTTGAAAATATGTTGACTTTTTAGCAGAAAACCATAGTGTGATATTAAGATATATCTAAAACATTATGAGGTTTTTGCTTGAGCAATAAATTTGACAGAGAAAATTACCCATCTCAAGAACCCAACGAATTAGTTGTTGGAGATTATTGGGTTTGGAAAAGGGATGATCTAGCTACTGATTATCCTACTGATTCATATTCTTTATCATACGAATTTCATTGTGATTCAGGTGGTGGCGGAAGTCATCAATTCACAATCAACGCTACTGAAGCAAACGATACTTACTATATAGAAGTTCCAACAACTACTACAGATAATTATAATCCTCATGATTATTTATGGGGTGCTTATATTACTAGAACCTCAGATTCAGCAAGAATACAAATAGATGAAGGTAAAACTACTATTTTACCAAATTTAGCTGATACTAATGCCGATTTAAGAAGTCATGCAAAGAAAGTTTTAGATAATATTGAGGCTGTAATAGAAGGTAGAGCCACAATAGATCAATCTTCATTCTCTTTAGGTGGTAGATCTTTATCAAGAATGTCTATAGATGAATTAATGACATTTAGAGATAGATATCATGCTGAATACAAAAAAGAAGTAAGACTGGCAAGAATTAAGAATAAACAAGGATCAGGAACTACGATTAAAACTAGATTTAGTCCTAGTTATGGAACATCACCTAAGAGCTACAGATAATGGCATGGTATAACAGAATATTAGGCATAAATGAGCCTAAACAGAAAAAAAGACAAGCATACAGAAGAAGCTATACAGGAGCTAATACTGGAAGATTATTTGCTGATTTTATTACCACCTCTACAAGTGCCGATGCTGAGATAAAAGATAACATAAGAATTTTAAGAGATAGAGCAAGAGAGTTAGCAAGGAACGATAGCTATATTGCAAGATACTTAAACCTGATGGTATCTAATGTTATCGGTAAGCATGGCATAAGAGTTTCCAGTAAAGGTCGAGATGACAATGGCTCATTAGACGTTGCTGGAAACCAGCTCATTGAGTCAGCTTGGAAAGAATGGGGTCAGGTCGGTAATTGTACTACTAATGGCAGATTATCATTCTTAGATTGTCAAAAAATATTTATTGAATCTTTATGTAGAGATGGTGAAGTATTAATAAGAAAAATAAAAGACAGTAATTCACCTTTTGGTTTTCAGTTACAGTTTTTAGAAGCAGATCATTTAGATGAAAATAAAAATGATGTTTATAAAGCTACTGGCAATAGAATTAAAATGGGTGTTGAGGTAGATAAGTACGATAGACCAGTAGCTTATCACTTATATAAAGATCATCCTTACGATAGAGTTTATTTAGCTCAAGCACAACACATTAGAGTACCTGCTGACGAAATTATCCATGCTTACATACCTACTAGAGCAGAACAAACTAGAGGTGTTTCTTTGGTTGCTACAGCTATGGCTAATGTGAAAATGTTAAATGGTTATTTAGAAGCTGAAATAGTTGCAGCTAGAGTTGGCGCATCAAAAATGGGCTTCTTTACCTCTCCTGACGGAGATGGATATGTTGGAGATGGAGAATATGAAGATACCTTTAATCCAACAATGAACGCACAAGCTGGTGTATTTGAGCAATTGCCTCAAGGTATGGATTTCAAAGCATTTGATCCTACTCATCCAACTACTGCTTTTGATTCATTTACAACAAGTGTTTTAAGAAGTATCGCATCAGGTTTAAATATTTCTTATCATTCATTATCTAATGATTTGACTTCAGTTAATTATTCTTCAATAAGACAGGGTGCTTTAGAAGATAGAAGTATGTATCAGATATATCAACAATTTGTAATTGACCATTTTATAAACCCAATTTTTAAATCTTGGTTAGAAATGGTTATATCTACAGGTTATATCAATCTACCCATGGGTAAATTTGATAAATTTGCTAGTTCTGTAAATTACATTCCAAGAAGTTTTGCTTGGATTGATCCTTTAAAAGAAATGCAAGCAAATGTAATAGGTTTACAAAATGGTACACTTACTTATGCCGATATATCAGGTAGTTACGGAAGAGATACTGAAGAACTTTTTGAACAACATCAAAAAGAAATTGAATTAGCAAAACAATATGATATTGAATTAGCTTACCAGCCATTTGGAGCTAAGAATCCAGTAGACGCTAAGATTCTTGGCGGAGATGAAGACGATGGCTAGACCAACTGAAGGAATGAAGGTAGAGGCTCGTAAGGGTTTAGACTGGAGAAAAGAATTTGGTCGTGGAGGTACTAGAATTGGTGCTGAAAGAGCAAATCAAATTCTTAATAACGAAAATCTGTCAGATGAAACTATTAAAAGGATGTATAGTTTTTTCAGCAGACACGAAGTTGATAAACAAGCTGAAGGATTTAAACAGGGTGAGAAGGGCTATCCATCAAACGGAAGAATAGCATGGGCTTTATGGGGAGGAGATGCTGGTTTTAGTTGGTCAAAGACCAAAGTAAATCAAATGAAAAACGAAAAAAGTTTTGATTCGCAAGAATCAGAAAAACATCCTTTATTAACAAATGAAGAGGAGAAATCTATGAATAAAGATGATAGACATATCCTCAATGTGAGTGAAACTGACGATAAAGTTATCGTTGAGTTCGCAAAGCATGAGGATGTAGAAAAAGAAGGTGATGAACTGGAGATTACTGACGAAGTATCTATGGCTCATGAAGAAGAAGAAAGAAAAGTAATTGATATGCCTATGAAATATAGAACTATTGACTTATCTAAACATTCTTATCTTGATGAGGAAAATAGAAGAGTTCGTATAGGAGTTTCTAGTGAAGAACCTGTTGAAAGAAGTTTTGGCATGGAAGTGCTGGGACATTCTGCTGATGATATAAATATGGAATTTATTAATTCAGGACGTGCGCCTCTTCTCTTGGATCATGATATGACCAAGCAAATAGGTGTAATTGAAGAATTCAAACTAGACGAGACTGCTAAAAGGTCTTTAGCAGTAGTCAGATTTGGAAAATCTGCTTTAGCTCAAGAAGTGTTTGAAGACGTAAAAGATGGGATACGCATGAATATATCCGTCGGATATCGCATCGACAAACTGGAAAGAATGAATGACAAAGATGAGACTTACTATAAAGCTAAGTGGACTCCTATGGAGGTATCCTCTGTATCAGTCCCAGCCGATCAGTCAAGGCTTGTTGGAGTTGGTCGTTCTAAAAATAATAATGATATTAACTTTAAGGAGATAAAAATGTCAGAAGATAAAAAAGACATAAACCTAGACGAAGTTAGAACTCAAACTATTGATGAAGCTAAAGCTGAATTTAAAAGAAACTCAAAAGAGATTATAGATTTAGCAGCTAGACACAATAAAAGAGATTTAGCTGACAAAGCGATTGCTGATGGTATCTCTGTTGAAGAATTTAGAGGTGTATTATTAGAAAATATTTCTAACAACACTCCTTTAGAAACTCCTTCAGACATCGGTATGACTAAAAAAGAAGTTAGACAGTTTAGCCTAGTAAAAGCTATTAGAGCTATGGCTAATCCTAGCGACAGAAAAGCCCAAGAAGATGCAGCATTTGAATTTGAATGTTCTGCTGAAGCTGCAAGACAGTATGGTAAAGATGCTCAAGGCATCATGTTACCTTCTGAAGTGTTAAGAACTTGGGGTAAAAGAGACCTAAACTCATCTGATGATTCAACTTTAATAGCTGAAGATTACAGGGGGGACTCTTTCATCGACATCTTACGTAACGAATCTTCAGTAATGCAAGCTGGAGCTACCATGCTTAGAGGTCTTCAAGGGAACGTAGTTATTCCTAAGAAAACTGCTGGTGCTTCTGCTGGTTGGATTGCTACAGAAGGTAACCCTGCTTCTGAATCAGAATTTACTTCAGGTTCAGTAACAATGTCACCTAAAGTAATTGGTGCTTTCACCGATGCAACAAGATTATTGTTACAACAATCATCATTAGATGTTGAGAACTTAATCAGAGATGACCTAACAAAATCAATCGCTACTGCAATTGACTTAGGTGCTTTAGCTGGTTCAGGTTCAAGTGGTCAACCTACAGGTATCAAAAATACTTCAGGTATTAACACCACAACTTTCGGTGCTGCTAACCCAACATGGGCTGAGATTGTAGCTATGGAATCTGCAATTGCTAATGACAATGCTTTAAGCGGTTCATTAGGTTATATTTGTAGACCTGCTGACTTTGGTACTTTAAAAACAACTGAAAAAGCAACTAATACTGCTCAATTTGTTGTTTCTCCTGATAACAGTATGAATGGTTATAGCGTTATCAGAAGTAACCAAGTAACAAGTGGTGATTTCTACTTTGGTAACTTTGCAGACCTATTAATTGGTATGTACGGAGGTTTAGATATTACTGTTGATCCTTATGCTTTATCAACTTCAGGTGGAGTAAGAATTGTTGCTCTACAAACTGTTGATGTTGCTGTAAGACACGCAGTTAGCTTCTGTGTATCAAATGATGGTGCATAATAACTAATGCTTAAATGGAATGGGGGTAGTAATACCCCCAACTTAAATATGAAAAAATACAAAATCTTAACAGATACAATGGCTGGCGGTACTAAAGTACATGCTGGTGATATAGTTGAATTACCTGAACACGAAGGTCATTCTTTATGTGGATATGGTAAAGCCGAAGTTTGTGTAGATAAACCCAAGACTGAGAAACAAGATAGAAGTGTTGGCTTAGAAACTTCAAAAGTAAAAGCTCCAAAAACAAGAGCTAAAAAGTAAATCATGCCAATGGAATTTGATAGAGATTTCGATGGCTATTTAGATGCCACCTACGGACATGGTATTGCAGTTACCTATACTCCTGATGGTGGCATTTCTAAATCTATCAATGTGATCCTAAATCAAGAATATGTAGATATAGATAGTGGAGGCTTGCCAGTACAAGGTTATCAACCTGTAGCACAAGCTAAAACTACTGATATACCTAATATTGCATTTGGTGACACTCTTGCTGCTCCTGCTATTACAAACTTAGATGGAACTACAATTAAAGCAGCAACAAACTATAAAGTTATTAATTACGAGCATGACAATTTAGGCATGACATCTTTACTTCTTGAGGTGCAATAATGGCTAATCATGTACGTCAACAAATTAGAGAATACTTTGGAACTACGTTATCAGGTTTAACAACAACAGGTTCTAATGTATATGAATCAAGAGTTTATACATTACAAGAAGACACCCTTCCTTCTTTAGTTATTTATACAAAATCAGAAAGCTCTGAACCTATTGTTATAGGTACTGATAGAGTAATGAGTAGAGAGCTATCAGTAGTAGTAGAAGGATATTGTAAAGCTACTAGCAACTTTGATGATACTATTGATACAATAAGCAAAGAAGTTGAAGAGGCTATTTCTGCTGATCGCACTTTAGGTGGACTTGCAAAAGATACCTACATTGAATCAACAGAAATAGAATATACAGGAGATGGGGAACAACCAGTAGGTTATGTTTCTCTGACTTTTTTAACGAACTACTATGTTCAGGAAACCAATCCTGATATAGCAGTATAATAGGAGATAATTATGAAAATGATTAGTCCAAATGGTAAAGTTTCAATAGAAGTTCCACAATCAAATGTGGATACTATGTTGGGAATGGGTTGGAAGGAAGAAGCAGTCCAGTCGGAAGACAAAGTTAAATCTTCTTCTAAGAAAAAGCCGAAAGGCGAGGTAAAAGAAAATGGCAACATTTAAAGGAAATGATGGCGTTGTTAAGCTAGGTACTACTGGCGGAACTAATGTTGTTGGTGAGGTTAGATCATATTCTTTAGAACATACTTCTGATACTGTTGAAGATACAGCTATGGGTGATGGAAGCAGAACTCATGTAGCAACTTTAAAATCTTTTTCAGGTTCTTTAGATGTTTTTTGGGATGATGGTGATGCTGATGGTCAAGGTGCTTTTGTTGTTGGTAATACTATAGAGATCAATTTATATCCAGCAGGTGTTTCAGACACATATTATAGTGGTGAAGCTATTGTTACTGGTGTTTCAAGAACTGGCTCATTTGATGGTCTAGTTGAAGCAAGTTTAACAATACAAGGTACTGGCGCTTTAACAACTACAACAGTATAAGAAAATGTCAGCAATAGATAACGCAAAGAAACATTTTGACAGCATAGAAACTAGAATTATAGAAGTCCCTGAATGGGGTGAGGATGAAGATAATCCTTTAAAGATTTATTGTAAACCAATAACTCTTTCAGAGACTTCTAAATTTATGAAACTAGCACAAGATGACGAAGTACAGCTTTTAGTTTATGTTTTAATCTATAAAGCATTAGACGAGGCTGGTGAAAAGTTATTTACCATCGCTGATAAGAAAACCTTATTGGAGAGGGTTGATAGAGATGTATTAATAAGAGTTTCTAGCGAAATGATGAATAATATTTCGCAGGAAGAAGTTAAAAAAAAGTAATAGAAGATGAGCAGCTATACATAAGATATGCACTAGCTGAAAAACTAAATAAAACCTTAGCTGAAATTGATGAAATAACAGTTGAGGAATTTCAAGGATGGTTGGCTTATCTTCAGATAAAGGAAGAACGTAATGCAAGCAATGGGTAAATCATCATTATATGTAACAATATTTGGTAATGATAAATCTAAAAAGGCTTTTGATAGTTTTAATAGAAGTACCAACCAAGCAAATCAGCAAATAAAAAGACTTGCTGGTGCTGTTGCTGCTGCATTTAGTGTTAGAGAAGTAGTTGAAGCCGCCAATGTTATGATTGGCGTTGAAAACAGAATGAACGCCTTAACTGGTAGTGCTACTGAAACAGCTTCAGCTATGAATCACATGAGAAGGATTGCTTCAGACTCAAGGTCTGACTTTGATGCTGTTGCTATGCTTTTTACAAGACTTGCTTTAGCTACTGAACATTTAGGTGCAACACAAAGAGATGTTGCTAATGCCACACAAACAGTAGCAAATACTTTTATTATTGCTGGTTCTCATGCTCAAGAGGCAAATAACTCTGCTAGACAGTTAGCTCAGGGTTTAGCTTCAGGCGCACTTAGAGGTGACGAGCTTAGATCAGTAATGGAAAACAACACAATTCTAACTAAGATGTTAGCCGATGGTTTAGGTATGACTATTGGTGAGCTTAGAGAATTTGGTCATGCTGGTAAATTAACAGCAGAAACTGTGATGCCTATTCTTATAAAAGGCACAAAAGAAACTAACGAGCAAATTTCAAAAATGCCTATGACTCTAGGACAAGCTGGAGTTGCATTAAGAAATAATTTCCAATTTATGATTGGAGATATACAAAAAGCAACTGGTGGATTCTCTACTCTAAGTGCAGTTATTGGTAAATTTGCAAATAATCTTGATGTGATATTAATTCCTGCATTAGCTGTTATAGGATCTATGCTCCCAAAAATACTAACTATGACAAAAGCATTTACTGCTGCTGCTTTGGCAAATCCTTTTGTTTGGATTCCTGCTGCATTAGCTGCTTTATATGTTTTTAGAGATGAGTTTGTTTTTGCTTTAAAATTTATTAACAAACAATTAAATATATTTGATTTAAAAGCAAAAATATTTGTAAATAAATTATATTTAAGTTTTTTAGATAAATTTATAGTTCCAATCAAAACAGCTTTTACTGGTTTTATGAATTTTATTATTGGCGGTTTAAATACTGGTATTGATAAAATAAATGGTTTAATAGATAAACTTCCTGAAAAAATTAAAGACACTTTAGGAGTTGGAAAATTACCAACTATTGAGCTTTTTGGAGATATTGAATCTGAAGAAAAATCTAAAGAAATTAAAGCAAGAATAGAAAATCTTTATAAGGATTTAGAAAAAGAAACCAATAGAGTTATTGATAAAGTAAAGATTAAATCATTCATGGATTTAATTACAGGAAGAGATCCTAATAAGCCAGCAGATGAAGGAGAGACTGGATTTGGAGCTTTAAGACCTTTTGAAAAATTCTTAAAATCCGCAGAAGAAGGATATTCAGACTTTGCGACAAATATAAAAACCATGCAAGAGGAATTGCAAGGTGTATTTAAAAAGTCTTATGACGGACTTACTCAATTAACAATGGATTTCTTAGAAAAGGGTAAAGCATCATTTAAAGATTATGCTACAAGTATTGTGAGAGAATTAATTAGAATAGCGGTTCAAAAATTAATTATTGATAGAATGTTTGAATCTTTTGGTGGTTTAATAGGCAGATCAAGAGATAGACAAATTGAAATAAGAAAAAACTTAAACTTACCAACAACAATACCAACTAACGAAGGTGGCGGATTTACTGGTATGGGAGCAAGAGCTGGTGGTATTGATAACAAAGGTGGTTTCTTAAGTATCTTACATCCAAATGAAACAGTTATAGATCATACAAAACAACAGCAACAAACACAACAAGTACAGGCTGCACCTACGGTCAACTTTAATATATCAACAGTAGATGCTGCTGGATTTGACCAGTTACTAGCATCAAGAAAAGGATTGATAACATCAATCATAAACAACGCCATGAACAATCAAGGCAAAATGGGAATAGTGTAATGGCTGATATACCTGAATTTACAACTAACCCAAATTTTAGAAGTTTAAATTTTAAAAATAATAGACCTACTTTATTAAATCAGACTCTATCAGGTAGAAGACAAGTCAGACAAATAGGTAGTCAATATTTTTCTTTTACAGTACAAATGCCACCTCTACAGCAAGATAAAGCTCAAGAGGTATTTGCATTTTTACAAAAACAAAAAGGTTCTTTTGGAGATTTTACTATAGGCGCACCATTAGATAATTTAGGTGCTGCTAAAGCAGAAACAGATATACAGGTAGTAGGATCACATATTGCAGGTGATGCCTCTATTAATTTAGATGGCTTTACAGCAAGTCAACAAAACGCTTTAAAAGCTGGAGATTTAGTCAGATTTGATAATCATAGTAAAGTCTATATGGTAACAGATAATATAGACGCAGAATCAGATGGAACATTAACTCTTACAATAGAACCAAATTTAGTAGCATCTCTAGCAGATAATGAAGAAGTAATTGTAAATAAACCCAATTTTAAAGTATATTTAGAAAGTAACGAAATAATGTATTCAACAAATGCGAGTGGGCTTTATAATATTTCATTTGATGTTAGAGAGGTTATAACCTAATGCCTAGAAGTTTATCGTCTGCTTTACAAACACAAGTATCTTCAGAAGCAACTAAAACAGCTTTCTTGGTTGAGCTTAATTTATCATCTACTATCAGATTAACTGATTGGTATTCTAATGTAACTTATGATTCAAATACTTATGAAGCTGGTGGTTCTTTTTTAACAGTTAATACAACAACTGAAACAGGTCAATTACAAGTAAATGAAATTAATTTAGGTTTTTCAAATATAACAGATCAAGTCAGGTCTTTAGTTCAAGATGGTTCTTTTACAAATAAAACAGTAGATATTTATATTGCTTATTTTGATTCTAATGAAACGATTATAGGTGCAATAAATTATTTTACAGGGCAAATTAGAAATGTTGCTATTGCAGAAAGCATTGATAATTCTACACTTAATATGACAGTTGCATCGCATTGGGCAAATTGGAATTTAACTAAAGGAAGACATTTTTCTGATGAATCACAACAATCATTTAGTACAGGTGATAAAGGTATGGAATTTGCTACTCAAGTTAAAGAAGATGTAAGGTGGGGTAGATAATGTTAGATAAGGTTGTTCAGTTTTTTGAATGGGCTAAAGGTGTTTACGAAGGAAGTAAGGTATTACAAGCAATAACTACTATTGTAAATGTAGCAACCCTTGTAGTTGGAGTTAAAGGATTTATACAAGCTAGAAATATGCTTGCCAAAGGTCAGGACATACTAGCCAATAAAACCTCTGCTGGTGGAAAGATACCAGTCATATATGGTACTAGAAGGGTCGGAGCGCAGATTATCTACATGGATGTTAATGCTAATGATTCAAGAGATTTATATGTGGTTTATGCTTTAGCGGTAGGAGAGGTTGACGAAATTATCGGTAAGAGTATTGAATTAGATGGAAACAGATTAACTGATTCTGCTAGATTTAGAGATGGTGGTTACATAGGTTCAGATAAAATAGCTTCAGGTAACTATTCACTAAATACAGTTTCACAAAATGGCACTGGTATTGATGCGGGGGCTGGCCAGTTTGGCTCAAGTCCAACATCTAAATATAGATATGTTATGAATCTACATCATGGTGCTGCTACACAAACAGCAGACCCAATGCTCGTTGCTTCTATGCCTAATTGGACTTCAGCACATAAATTAAATGGTATTGCTTATATTGCTGCTCATTATGGTTACGACAAAGAAGGTATTTGGTCAGGAGTACCACAACTAACAGTACAAGTAAGAGGTAAAAAAGTTTATGACCCTAGATTAGATTCTACTGCTGGTGGTAGTGGTTCACAAAGATTTGATGATGTTTCTACTTATGCTTATTCAGATAACCCTGCCTTATGTTTTTTAAATTACATTACTGACAATGAAGTAGGTAAAGGTTTAACTGAATCACAAATCAATATGTCAACATTTAGCTCTGCTGCTGATGTTTGTGATACGGAAGTTGATAATCCATTTTTTGGTGGCGTATCTAAATCATTAACTTGGAGCGGCGCTGCTGGTGATAGTTTTATAACTATTGGTGGCACAGATCCTAATAATGATTGGTGGCAAAATAAAATTGGTGAATTAATAGATATTTATGATAACAATGGTGATGGTGTTATTACAGGCAAAGAAATTACTGATATTCAAAGAGATGAATTCTTTGACCAAAATCCATTATACAGAGTTTATTTTAACGATACTTTAGGCACAAATTATTCTTCACAAAGCACTGGTTCATCATTAGCAAAGATTAAAAGATTTCATTGCAATGGTTATTTAGATACCAATAAAAATGTAATGGAAAATGCTAAAGAGCTTCTTTCTAACATGAGAGGTATCTTTTTATATATAGATGGCAAATATGAATTACAAATAGAGGATACAGGAACTTCTACTTTTACAATTACTGATGACCATATTATAGCTGATGCTGGTATATCAGTTGATTATGGCAATAAAGATAAAAAAGCAAATAAAGTTATTGTTGAATTTTTTAATGCTAATAAAAGATATGAGTTAGATACAGCTACTGCTTTCCATGATGCTACACCTGAATATTATTCAGATGATAATGATGAAATATTAGAAATAAAAGCTGAGTTTCCTTATGTAACTGATCCTTATATAGCTTACAACATGGCTAAAGCTATTCTTGTCAGAAGCAGAAAGCAAATGACTATACAGTTCTTAGGTACTCCTGAGATGTATAAGCTAAATGTAGGAGATATAGTTACACTAAATTATGTTGGTACTTTTGATACATCGCAAACTTGTAGAGTTGAAGCATTAGAATTACAGCCTAATGGCCTAGTTGCTGTTAGCTTAATAGAATACTTTGATGTATATACATGGGAAACTCCACCTGAAGAACCATTAGAAGAATTAGCTAACTTGCCTTCTGCTTATGCAGTTAAACCTCCAGCTAATATTACTTTTACTGATTCAAGTTCTAGCTCAACAGGTAGACCTATTTTATCTTGGGATGCCCCTACTGATTATCCTGATTATGAATTTAGAGTTAATGTTGTAGATGATTCAGGCAATCAGCTAATGAATAGAATCGTAAATACAACATTTGCTGAACTTAACTTTACTCCTACAGGAACAAACTATGTTGCAAGTATTACTTCATTAAATACTTTAGGAACTGAATCAGATCCTGAAACAGAAACTTTTTCAGTAAGTGATGAGCCAGTAGGATTAGGCGATATAAGAGCCGATGCTGTAACAGCAAATACTATAGACGTTAATGAGTTATCAGCCATATCTGCTAATCTCGGAGCTATTGATGCAGGTAGTATAGATATAGGTTCAGGTAACTTTACTGTTTCAACAGCAGGGTTTATGACTGCAACTGGTGCTACTATTTCAGGCAACTTAACAGCTACATCTTTAAATGTAACTGATGCAACTGTAACAGGCACTTTAGATGCAAGTGTTATTACACTTAATAATGAGCCTTTAGATAATGTTCTTACTTATTCAGAAACAGGCGGTATTGGTCTACTAACACTTAATGAAGGTGCTGCTATTGATGGTGATTTTGTTGTTGATGGTAATTTTGAAGCAACAGGACTAACTCCTGATTTAATTGTTGGTAAAGTAACTGGAATATCAAGTGATACTACACAAGCAGATGCAATTTTAAGAAGTTCAACAGGTAGTGGTTCTTTTAAAATACAAGCTGGTCAATCTAATACAACTGTTGTTTCACTAGCCTATGATGCTCTTGGTGGTACAACTTTATTAGGTGATACTGGAGCAGGTGGTTCTACTGGAAAAGTAAGAATTAATGTAGATGGTTCTTTAGGTATGGAATTTAATGAATCAAGAAATGCTACATTTGCAGGTGAGGTTAAAGCAAATGCCTTAGAATTACCTTCTAATACTCCGTCTACTACAACAAACAAATTATATAACTCTAGCGGAACTTTATACTGGAATGGTGTAGTAGTAGATACTGGTGCTGCTGATATAACAGGAGTAGAAATTATAACTGCTTCTAGTAGTGGTTTAACAGGTGGTGCTAACTTTACTTCAGGTGATGCTAGTTTTACTTTGGCATTAGCGTCAAGTATTGATGGTGCAAAAACCTTTACAAACAACGTAGTCATTCAAGGTAATCTTGATGTACAAGGTACAACCACAACTATTGATACTACGAACCTAGATGTAAAAGATAAAAACATAACTCTTAACTATGGAACTGGTGATACTTCAGCTAATGCAAACGGAGCAGGTATTACCATTCAAGATGCTGTAAGTGCAGGTAATGATGCAACTCTTACTTGGAATACAAGTAATGATAGCTTTAATTTTTCTCATACAGTAGGTATAACAGGTGATTTATTAATACAAGAAGCAGGAGGTTACCCAAGAATAACATTACAGGATTTAGACGGAACTAATACAAGGTCTTTTATAAATCATTCAGGTGCAGATTTATCATTAACTGCACAAAACAACACTGCAAATGGAAGAATAGTATTTGGAAGATATAACGGAACTACTACTTTAACTTCGGGTTATTTTGATGCAAACGGTAAACTTTTTGCGAATAATAGTTTAGACGTAACAGGCAATATAGTAGTATCAGGAACAGTTGATGGTAGAGATATTGCTACAGACGGAACTAAGCTAGATGGCATAGAAGCAGGTGCAACTACAGACCAAACACAAGCAGAAATAAATGCACTAGGCATCACTGCAATAGGTTTATCAGGTACTCCAAATATAACTGTTGGAACTATTAATTCAGGTGCTATAACCAGTAGCGGAAATATTACAGCTAGTGGCACTTCACATTCATTTTTATCAGGCGATACTTCTGGTCAATTAAGAGTCGGAAGAAATGCTACAGAACATCTTAGACTATCTGTGACTGATTACGAAGGGTTAATAGAACACAGACAAGATGAAACGACTGGCAATCACTTTATGACATTTAACATAAGTTCTCCTACTAGTGGAAGTAAATATTTTAACTTTACGAATGGAGATATTTATGTAGGTGGAACTACTGTTGTGGACTCCTCTCGTAATGTTTTTGCAAATAACTATTATTATTTAGACAATAAAATAATGGCTCAAGGTACTGATGGGTATTTGAGAATAAATCAAAGCAATCAATTTGGTAATGGAATTTGGATAGGTTCATCAAGTCTTAAATCGTCTACTGGATATATAGCTACTGGAAGTAATGGGGGAGCGACAGCCTCAAGAGTGTATATGTATGGTGGAACATACAATGGCACTAATGTTATTGCACTTGATGGAACTGATGGAAAAATAAAAGGTTCATATTATGCTATAGGTGGAACTACTGTAATAGACTCTTCTCGTAATATATATACGCCTGAAATAGAGCTTGGCAGTGATGCCGAACATAAACTTTATTACAGCGTGGGTTCAATAATTTCAGGTGGAACAGCTCATACAAGTGTTTTAACAGGAAGGCAGGTAGACATTTATGCTTATGATGATGTTCAAATAAGGGCAGGGTCATCAGATAAAATTGTTCTTACAGCATCAGGTTCTTCTAAAATACAAATTGATGCACATACCAATATTCTAAATGGAAACCTTGAAATAGGCGGCTCTACTTTTGCAGATCAATCAAGAAACATAACAGCAGGAACTATCTCTAGTGGTGCTATTACATCTACAGGCGATATATCAGGTGCAACGATTGAAGG
>Ga0222719_10002485_pt1 | contig 16788 bp, 23 predicted proteins | sample C33_34DmetaG_FD_165039 | JGI IMG/M metagenome (GOLD analysis project Ga0222719, IMG submission 165039) | Estuarine water microbial communities from San Francisco Bay, California, United States - C33_34D | ecosystem: Environmental > Aquatic > Marine > Unclassified | place: USA: California... | reverse complement strand
AATAAAATGAATGATGATGACTACTATCAAGTATTACATTTATGTAAGATGATGTGTGCCATCGTACCCTTAACAGAAGAAGACTGTGATTTACGTGATGACATAAATGATTTTATTGAAAAGGTTGTTGACAAAGACTACCACGATATGGTAAAAGAAAAGAACAAACCAAAAGCTAACATAGTGGGTGTCAAAGATAATGTTATACACATAACTATTGATTCAGACACTGAAGGCAACGCATAATGGAAAGGTATACAGATTATATGGCAAGAAAACTTAAAGAAGTAGAACACACAAAACAGGACATGGTTAATAGTCCTATCCATTATAACAAAGCAGGTATTGAAACCATCGATGCCTTAGAAGCTATGTTAGTGGATGGGTTTGACTACTATTTACAAGGTAACATAGTTAAGTACCTATGGAGATTTAGATATAAGAATGGTGTAGAAGATTTAAGGAAAGCACAGTGGTATCTGAATAAACTTATTGAGGTCTACGATGATAAGAGTTAAAGTATTTCTTACACTACAGGTAGACCCTGAAGAGTACCCTATACCTGCTGATGAGAATGTAGGCATAGAAATAGAAGAAGGCATACAAGAATACTTCTATGATGTAGAAGGAATTAATATTAAGAACATAAAAACAATAACGGAGTAATGAACATGATACAAAACTATTTACCAACAGACTACCAAAACTTCATAGCACTCTCTCGCTATGCAAGATGGAAGGAAGATGAACAGAGAAGAGAGAATTGGGGTGAGACTGTAGACAGATACTTTGATTATATGTCCGACCACCTTAAGAAGAACCATTCGTACACTATCACTAAAGCCCTAAAAGATAAGCTTACAGAGCAGATAATGAGTCTAGGTGTTATGCCTAGCATGAGAGCATTAATGACTGCAGGACCTGCTCTAGATAGGTGTCACGTAGGTGGTTATAACTGTAGTTATATACCTGTAGATAGCCCACGTTCATTTGATGAATGTATGTATATCTTAATGTGTGGTACAGGTGTAGGTTTCTCAGTTGAAAGAGAAAGCGTAGACAAATTACCTGTAGTCAATGAGCACTTTGAGAAGTCATCTACAATAATTAAAGTAGCTGATAGCAGACCCGGTTGGGCACGTGCATTACGAGAGTTAATATCTTTACTGTATGCAGGACAAGTTCCAACGTGGGATGTATCTGAGGTAAGACCTGCAGGTGCTAGACTAAAAACATTTGGTGGTAGAGCATCAGGACCTGCACCATTGGTTGAGTTGTTTCATTTCTGCATACAGAAGTTTGAAGGTGCTAAAGGCAGAAGGCTATTCCCTATCGAGTGTCATGATATTATGTGTAAGATAGGCGAGGTTGTAGTTGTAGGTGGAGTACGTAGGTCTGCTCTTATCTCTTTATCTAACTTAGGTGATGACCAAATGAGACATGCTAAGTCAGGTCAATGGTGGGAGAATGAAGGACAGAGAGCACTAGCTAATAACTCTGTAGCATTTAAAGGTAAGCCTGAGATGGGCACATTCATGAGAGAGTGGACATCATTATACGAATCTAAGTCAGGAGAACGTGGTATCTTTAATCGTAAGGCAGCTAAAGTGAAAGCATCTGAGAATGGTAGACGAGAGATTGACCATGAGTTTGGATGTAATCCTTGTAGTGAAATTATACTAAGACCTTATCAGTTCTGTAATCTTACTGAGGTAGTATGCAGAGCTACAGATGATTTACAAACTCTGACTGAGAAGGTACGTATGGCTACTATATTAGGTACACTACAGTCTACTCTCACTAGCTTTAAGTATTTACGTAAGATATGGAAAGATAATACAGAAGAAGAGAGACTATTAGGAGTTTCCCTAACAGGTATATTAGATAACAATATATGGTCAGAGGAAGTTCTTACTATATTAAGAGATGTTGCAGTAGAAACTAATAAGAAGTTGGCTAAAGACTTAGGTATACCACAATCAACTGCTATTACTTGTGTAAAGCCAAGTGGTACAGTTAGTCAATTAGTTGACAGTGCATCAGGTATTCATGCTAGACACAATGACTACTACATCAGGACTGTACGTGGAGACAACAAAGACCCACTCACACAGTTTATGAAAGAGAGTGGTATACCAAATGAGCCTTGTGTTATGAAACCTGATAGCACTACTGTGTTCAGCTTTCCTATGAAGTCACCTGATGGTGCAGTCACTAGAACACAGATGTCTGCTATTGAACAGCTAGAGTATTGGCTCATGTTCCAAAGACATTGGTGTGAGCACAAGCCTTCTGTTACTGTATCTGTCAAGGAAGATGAATGGATGGAAGTAGGAGCATGGGTGTACAAGAACTTTGATGAAGTATCAGGTATATCTTTCCTACCCTTTAGTGACCATACGTATGCTCAAGCACCATATCAAGACATAGATGAAGCAAAGTATTATGCACTGTTAAATGAAATGCCTGAGTCTATTGATTGGTCAAAGTTAGCAGATTATGAGAAGGAAGACACTACATCAGGTGGCAGAGAACTAGCTTGCACAGCAGATGCCTGTGAAGTAGTTGACTTGACATCTAATTAATGTTAGAATCAGCAGAGTTATTATGGTGGCAATGGTGGTTACTTATCGCCATTACCATCAACACAACTATAAACTTAATCGTGTTCTTTAAAGGTAGGAAGCTACACATTAGAGAATTTTTACATCTTAAACCTAAACCAAAAAGAAAAGGAGATACTAATGGAGAACCTAGCACCAAGTAAAGAGAACAGAAAGAAGTTTGACATTGACCTAGAGTATGGACAAGTAAGAGAACAGCTTGTAGCTGACATGTTACAAGATAAAAAGATAGAAGTTAAAAGCGAAAGAGATATGTGGCAACGTACAGGTAACATTGCTATTGAGTATCAATCTTATGGTAAGCCTAGTGGAATAGATGCAACTGAATCTGACTACTGGTTTCATAATTTGTGTGTAGGAGAAGACACTTTCTGCACTCTAGTATTTAACACAAATAGTCTGAAGAAGATAATAAAGAACTTAGATTATAAAAGGTCTGTCTCAGGTGGAGATAACAATGCATCAAGAATGTATCTTCTTAATCTACAGAAATTGTTTTCATCAGATGTAATCAAAGCATTCAAGGAAGGAGAAGCAACAATATGAGAGACATGATATTAAACGCAATAAAGACTAAGATGATAGGGCAAATGAACGCACATATAGCTAATATAGAAGTGATGTTAACAAACCCTGTTGGAGCAAGAGATAGGGCAACTGTTATAGATACTATTGAGAAAGAGATGTCTGCATTAGAGCATCTTGACGGAAGAATTAATATACTAGTAAAATACTTTGAAAGGAGAAATGAGAATGCAATTGAGAATCAACAACAAGAGAAAGAGAAATCCAAATCTAAGTAAGTATGATGCACCTTTAAAGATACAATTCAGCAGAGGTATGTCAGACTTTAAGAGGGGTAAGATAAGTAATCCATTTCACCCCAATACTATGCAAGCAAGAGAGTGGGAGAGAGGATTCAATCTCTCTTACTTCCAACGATTAGAAAGGGTCAAACAAAATGAAGTTAGAAGAGGAAGCGAGAAAATTCATGCAGGATAAATTAGTAATAGAAGAAGTAATGACTGCTGAGTTTTACCAAATGAAAGCAGGACAGACAGCCATCTTCCCTGAATACAAAGCTCTAGAGTATTTAGCTCTAGGCTTAACAAGTGAAGCAGGGGAAGTGGCAGGTAAGGTAAAGAAACTTATACGTGATGGCGAAGATGTGGAAGGCTTTGAATTGAAGAAGATTGCCATCTCATCAGAGATAGGTGATGTACTTTGGTATTGTGCTATGATGGCTAAAGAGGTAGGTGTTCCATTGAATGAGATTATGAAAGAGAACTTAAAAAAGTTACATGGAAGAAAGGTACGTGGAACATTACATGGGTCAGGTGATAATAGGTAAATTACCTACGAGAACCTAAAGCTTTCTTTAGTACTTTACTGTAGTTCTTACCTATCTCAACAAGTTCAGTTAAGTCCTTTGTACTAGAGACATCTGCAGGTTCTCCCTTCTTCTTCAAGAACTCTATCGTTGCCCATTTTCTATTTGATTTAGTTAATCTCTTATAGTCCATCATAGCCTTAACATAAGGACCACCTGTTCCTATCTTACCATCTTTTATCTTTTGTTTGATAGAGCTAAACTGTGCATCTAGTATAGGCTTTAATCTATTCAACATATACTTATCTTTACTTATTGTATCTTTGAAACCTACCTTTTGTTTCCTGTACTCTCTTTCATAGTATTTTTCCATTGACTGAGAAACATCAACTACTGCAGGTAAAAACTCACGAAGTATATCATTCTCAAATCTTCTAACCTTTGGAGATTCTGAATTACTACCTAGATTAAATTCTGTATAACCTAAGTCTTTTAAGTATTCTCCATATTCCTCATCTTGCGTTGTCAAGTTTAATCCATATATTACACGATAGGCAGGTTGAACTCTTTTCTTTTCACGTTGAAATAAGAACTCACGTTTAGGTGCTTTCTCTTCCTTCTCGCCTGTAGGGTCAGTAAACCCACGTGCATCAAAAGGTCTTTTAATCTCATTAATAAAATTAGTGTAAGGGTCTAATGAAGGTTCAGGTGCTAAGTCTTTATATGTAGTACCTCTTTCACCTGTCACTCTTTGTGCTTCTAGTAATTGAGCAAAAGGAACTGCCCATGTCTGTAAGTAATTGCCTAAGAGTCTTCCACCTACCTTACCACTTCTAGCAAAGGTAGATAAATCTTGACCACCAGTAACAGCTTCTACCATGTCATCAAGTAAACCTGCGGCTACACCTGTTCTTATGTTAGTTCCTAAAAATGTTTCAGCAAATTCTTTAGGGTCCCACCAATCTCCAAGCGTACCTTCCTGCAGTTTTTCCATAGCCTTACCTATATAGGCAAAAGGTCTTAGTGGATACAAAGGAGTGAGGTCTAGTGTTGTTCCATCTCCTACAGGTAATTGTTTATAGTCAGTTGGAGACTCTCCTGTTTCTGACAACATTTTATATCCTTGATAAAATCCACCTATAGCAGCTATACCTACTATGTTTCTAGATATACGTTGTCTATCTTTCTCTGTTAAAGCACCTCGTAAAGATGGTTTAACTATACTCATAAGTTTTCTTGTTAAAGGAATAGAACTTCCTGCCATATACTGACCCATTAATTCCATGCTGTTAAACATAAAACGAGGGAAAGGCATTACTATAGTACCTACAACACTACGAGTAAGAAGGCTACTTAATTCTCTGAAAGGCTTAAAGTCAGGTTGTTTTGCATATGTAACATCTAGTGCTCTTTTTACTGCATCAGCAGATATTTCTTGGAAGGAACGAGCACCTTTAGGTACAACAGTTCCTGAATCATTTAATAAATCTTTAAGCTTACCTGCATTTAAAGTTTCTAGTAAGTCAATTTTATACTCATTCTTTACTAGTCTTTGTAATTCACCTAGATAAGAACCTCTACGTATTAAATATTCCTGCCATCTATTAGGTGTGTTTAAGAAAGCTACAACATCCTCACCTTTAGTTATTAGTTTATCAATAGCAGTACCTGAACCCCTACCTTGAACCTTCTGTATTTCGTTCAAGTTATTAAGCATTAACTCATATTGCTTTGCTAACTCAGGTCTATCTAAAATAAAATCAGTTAATTCTTTCGTAGCTTTAGGGTCATTATAAATGTATTTTAAATTAGCGAATGCATCCTTGTAAGTTCTTGACTTGACTAAAGTCTTAAGACCTGCACCATAACCTTCCCTACTCATATTGTACATAGCAGTGTCTGCTACATTCGCTAATCCTTCTAAAGGAGCACGTATTGTACCTGAGAATAAGTTACGTGATGCTGTAGCTAACTGAGACACAAGACCACCTCGTCTTATATTTTCAACTCTTAGGGCATAATTATATATACTGCTATCAGCAGCTTCAAGTGCCTTTTGTGCTAACAACTCTTTTTCACTTAAAGGTCTTGCTCTTCTTATTTGAGACAACTTGTTCATAACTTTAGCTGCCTGAGAACCTGAACCCACAACTGTTAGTATATACTCCTCAAAGGAAAGTCCATATTTATTTAGGGTAGTAAGTAGCTCATCTCCTGCAGAACCTGCTAAACTTTCTCCTAACTTTAAATCTTTAGCAACTGTTAAATCAAATAAGTTATCAATAATAGTTTTCTTATTATTAAAAGCTTCAGGATATTTTTTCTGAAACTCTTTTGTTACAGCAACTAAACCATCTAGCTTTTCTGGTTTTAATATAGGATGAGTTAGCTCATCAATACGTGGTGCTATCTTCTGTGCTAGGTAAGGGTCAGCAACTTCTTCCATTAATTCTAACCCTGCCTTACGAGCACCTTCGTAATCTAGGACTTTGTTACCAGCTTCATCAGTTTTTGATACAGTCTTTTTAGTAGTTTCTTCAAACATATTAATAAGTTCTGTACGTATACTTTTATTTTCGTCAGCAACTTTTTTAGCGGCATTAACTTTCTCCTTCATTTCTACATCAGTAGCATATTTAATGCGTTCTATTTGAATAGCTTTTTCTAAACGATTAGCTAACCAAGCCGCATCTTTCTCTTGCTTATCTACTTGTTTAACTGCTTGTTTATAATCTTTAAAACTTTTTAAGGTATCTTTTATTTCTTTATCTGTACCTTTTAATTCTCTTCTATATAATCCTGAAGCTCTAGTTAAATCATCACCCATCCCTGCAACTTTAGAAGCTACACCTTGACTACCTAAGTATTCTAAGAAAGCACCTGCACCATCTGCCAACTGCTCTGCCATGTCTTTAGGATTTGCAAAGCTTCTATTCGCTGCAGTTTTTAGTGAAGCATTCATTGCATTCCATACTGTTTTATTTTTATATAAAGCGTTACCTGCTTGTTCTATTACATCTTTGAATGCTGCAGGAACGTACTCTATACCTTCTGCTACTTCCATTAAACCATTTAATAAGCTAGAACCTATAACAGGTATATCAGCCATCTGTTTCATTAAACTATTTTTAACTATGTGCTTACCTGAACTATCTTTCACCTCAGTTAAACCAGATGTATCCACTCCCTGTAAAACTTGACCACCCACAAAAGGAACTTCTACTATTTTTCCTTGAGCATTTTTATATTGTCCATATGCATCAGGTAAGTCTTCAGCTTTAATAGGTTCTGCTTCAGGCTCATTCCATAAGTTTACTGTTCTGAAACTAGACTCCATCTGTTCAGCTAAACTTTCTTTTTGATATACTTCTGCTTCGTCAGGTTTGTTGTATATATAAGAGACAGGTAATCCTTTATCATCCTCAAACATAGTACTTGAGTGTGGCTGAATAGTAGGTTGGTCATCTCCTATAGGCACATAACTATACTCAGATATAATGCCTTTTTCTAAAGCACCTTCTATATCTTCTAGTTTACCATCTTTAAATAATTCAGGATATTCTTTGTTGTACTGATTGTACAAAGTGTCTTGGAAGGTAGTTTCTTTTGTGACTAGTTCAGTGTTTTGTTTTTGTATGGTAGCATTAGATAAATCAGTTTCAATAACATCATCGTCTTCTTGAATGTCAGAAGACATACTAATACTATCAATATCAGAGTCATCTTCCTTCTCTTCTGAAGTATTGTTTAGAGTTGTTGTTGTTATTGGTTTTACTACATCCTCATCGCCACCCATACTTATAGCGTCAAGGTCAGAATCATCATCAATCATCATTGTATTAAACTTTGCCCTGTCCATATTAGCTTAAGAGGGTTACCATTAGGAGCTACATATTCTATAACTTTTCCCGGAGGATATCCTTCCTTTTTAGCAGCTTTCTTTATAGCTATTTTTTCTTGTTTAAATTGTTCTTCCATTGAAGCTGCTTGAGGCATATTTATAAACAATTTTTTTGTTACATCTTGAGGTTGATATTTCTCATAGATAGCTGTAGCATCATCTTTTGTAGCGGCAAGATAATTATTTTCTTGTTTAACTATATAGGTATCCCTTTCATATTTTTGCTTGTCTTCTTCTGCCTTTATAGCATTAAATAGTATAGGCTCATCTTCAGGATTAAGACTTTTAAATCTCTGCTTTAAACCCTTAACAGCTTGCATTTTAGCTTCAAATACAGGACCTTGATTTCCCTCTAGTAATATTCTTAAATTTTCACCTACACCCTCTGTATATCCAGCACCTTTAATAGCACTTAGATTAGCTGTATCTATTATTTTAGTTATTGATTCTTTACTAAACAGAGAAGTAGACTTACCCGTAGAACTCTTTTCTAATTTCTTATCTAATAAATATTTTTGATATAAGTCATCTCTCTTTGTAATTAATTTTTTCTTTTCTTCAGGGTCATCTTCGTAGAAAATTGCTTGGTCAAACTTAGCATATCCTTCTTTAAAAGAATCATAGTCTATACGATTATCTTTTTTATACTTCTGACGTTCTATAAGCTTATCATAATTTACTTGACCAGTTGGTACGGTTAAAGTGCCATATTTACTTTCACCAATAGGTGCTTGTGCTTCAACTCTTTGGTCAACTGTTTTACCAAAGTCACCACCAAAGGCTGCTAGTAAGCCACTGCCCTTCATCTCTCCTTGAGACTTTATAACTTTAGCACCTTCTACAAAATTAGCTATGTAATCAGCTTCACTAATTCCATCAGGTTTTGTGGCATTAAGACCAGAAACAACCTCATCTATTTTAAAGTCTGCACCTAAAGCAGCTCTGTTTTTATCAAGAACATCATATAATTTATTAGCACCAGATAATGTACTACCACCTGTAGCATATAATTGTGTTGCTTTCCACATGTCACCTTCAACAAATTGAGAAAGATTTTGTATAGCTTCCTTTACTTTTTTTGTATCCGATGCTTCTCTTTCTAATTCTGTTCTCCTTCGTGTAACACGGTACTGCTCCATACCATCCATTCTTTTTTGGGTACGAAGCATATCACTTTTTAATTGGTCATCAACACTCTTTGCTAGACCTGTTACTAGCCCTGAAAAAAAACTCATTGAACCCTCCTCGCCATTAAGCCTTTAGATTCTTCTACCTCTTCTTCATCACCCATTGTTATGTCATCTTCTAATTCTTCATAAGAAGTTTTTCCTAATTCTTCATTACTAAATAACATACCTTCTTTTTTGTCTATTTCTCTTTGTAGCTTTAGTCGTATGCTTTCTAGCATTGTATCTCTAGTCTTGCCTTTATTAGGATTCTCCATACCACTATCATACTTGACATCTGCCATGTCACCTACAAGCATAATCATTTCCATTAGTAGTGGCATCACTAACATACCCACATCAATACTGTGCTTACCATCCATAACACCTGCCATCTGTATTGTATTAGCTAGTGTTGTGACAGGTACATCCATCTCCAAAACATCTACAAGTTGCTCAGTAAATTCTTCTGATGACATTCTATCTAGGTAATATTCGATGACTTCATCAACAGTAGTATATTGTGGTGCTTGTTGCCAAGGTCTACCACCTAACTCTGATACCATATGTTGCCCTGCTATTGGTGCATCTAGTAAAGGTTGATTAGTCTCTGCCATTATTTATCTCATCTCTTTTTCTACGTATAATAGACATGTGTTTAGCAACACGAACAGAAGGCTTCTGTACATCCATTTCTTTTCTTACTTTATTTGCTTGACCACGTGCTAATAATCCACGTGTAGCTTTAACATCTGTATCTTCACCCTTCTCTACTTCAAGGTTTCTATACAAAGCTAAAGCAGGATTGTTTCCAAAACTAGGCATGTGATACCATCCTTTTCTCTTTAACAACTAAGTCCATTAACTTTCTAGTAAGCCATTTAAGTACAGGCTTCTTCTTAATATACTTAGCATAGTCTTCACCATATTGCTCATATAGTTTAACGAACCATTTAGGTGCTTTATGCTTTAACCACATACGGAATATATACCAACGTGGGTCACCTTTACCATACACTTCTCTAGCTACCCAACAGAATCCTGACATAATGTAGGCACTACCTAATGTTCCAATTAAACTACCAACAGCACTACCTGCTGCAGTACTCTCACCACGTTTAGCTACTTCAGCTTGTGTATCAGCATTTAAGTTAGCGATTGACATATCTGCATATCTATTCAACTCATTCTCAGCAGATGTCCATGCCCATTCCATTGTATCCCCATAATAGTTCCACAAGTTATTGTAGGCTTGAGTAGATGTTGCAAGTAGGTTGGTTGCATTTATTTCATTAACACGATTGATAGTAGCAGTATCTGCTGTGGCAATAGTTCTTCTCCACTGTGCATTGTTTTGGTCAATGATTAATCTATTCTGTGCATTGAAAGTATCACGTTGATTGTTTAGTTCAGCATTAAATCTTTCTAATACATTTCTCTGACCTGCATTATATTGTGATTGAGCATTGGCTTGAGTAGCATTAAACTGTGCTGACTGTGTAGCTAAGTTAGCGAAGAATTGGTCAGTCTGATTTTGACTAGATGCATTAAACTGTCTAGCAGCATTCTCAGAAGCTTGGTCAGTAAACATAGACTGTACTCTCTGCTGTGCCTTAAACAACTCTGTCTGCTGTTGGTTATTTAAGTTAGCCATGTCTGTCTGTAAGAATGACTGTGCATTTTGAACTGCTGCTTGCTGTCTAGCATTTAAGTTTGCTGTATCTAAGTTAGCTAGAGCAGATGCTTCTGCCATAACTAAAGCTTGACTGTTACTTAAGTTCTGTAAGTTCATTGTGTTAGCAACACGAGAGTTCTCTAAAGCTATCTGTTGTTCAGCAGTAAAGTTTTGATTAGCTACATCAGCTATACGTGCAGAGTTCTGTACTCTTGATTGAAACTCTTGGTCAAACTCCTGACCTATGAAAGCAGCACGTTGTTGTGCGGCAAGCATTGCTCTCTGTTGTCTATTAGATAAGTTCTGTGTTTCAAACTGTGCTTGTATCTGTGCATCTGCTTGTGCAATAGGGTAGGCAGCTTCTAATGTAGCCTGTATAAGTGCTTGACCTGCCATGCTAGAAGCACCTAAACCTCTTTGTTGCATTACAGCTTGAACACCTCTTAGTGCTCCTGCTGCCCATGCAGGTGGATTAGTAGCATCAAAGTCAGCAGTAAGCTGTGCTAGTTGTCCTTGTACAGTAGCCTTCTCACTAGGAGTAGCAGTCGCAGCTTGAATCTGTTCAGTAAAAGTAGAAGCTTTCTCAGCATCAGCAGCACCACTAACTAACTCACCTGCCTGTATCTCTCTTTGTACAGGATTGTTTAATATAGTAGCATTACCTTGAGCCGCAGTTAAATCTGTTACAGCACTTGTTGTCTGTTGAGCTGCTAATACTTGTGCTCTAGGGTCTAATGTTGTTTGGGCTGCTTGTGTAGCATTAAGAGCAGTGTTTACATCTTGTGCAGTTGTAGCTGCTTCCATTGTTGCAGTCGGTGTAGGTGTAGGTACTTCTGCCATTGTAGTTGTAGCGAGTGTAGTTGGAACTGCTACAGCACCTGTAACCTGTCCTTGTGTAGTAGGTATAAACTGTCCTGCTTCTTGTGTTACACCTTGTCCAACAACTTGCCCACCTGAAGGTAATCCCGGAGCAGACATTCTTTGAGCTGCTACATCTGTTATATCCATGTCAGGTGTAAATGTTTGTATAGGTGTAGGTTGTTGTGGTAAAGCACGAGGGTCAGTTAAGGGTTGCGTTACAGGAGCATTGGTAGGTGTAGTAGGATTGTCAAAGCTATTCTTTGAGTTATACTCACCACCCGGAACTGACTTAGGAACACCTGCTTCAAATGTACCTTTTAGCTGTGGATATTTTTTATATAACTCTCCATAATCCCCATAAGATTCAAAACCTTCACCGAATTGCTGAGCACCACTACCTGAAATTGAATATTGATTAGTGGTAGGATTATACGCATATCTCATTACGGCAGCACCTGCTGGACCAAAAGGATTGTTAGGGTCTGTTGGTGGGTTAATAGGACTTACATAACTAGGAGCACCACCTACAGCCATTCTACGTACAGCACCACCTTTAGCCATCTCTTGTGCCTTACTTCTGTACACAATCATCTCACGTTCTTTGTCAGGGTTTTGCTTCAAGTAGTCATCAAAGTTTTCCATACTACCTGCATAGCCCATACGTGTAGCTATTTTCTGTAATCCCTGTGGCTTAAAGCCTTTAAACATTGCCATACTCTAATCCTATTACTTCATCACTATTGCGACAACCAAAGCTACCACACCAAGTGTTCCCACCATAGACATAGCTTCTATTCGCCACATTCTTTTGTCTAGTGTCTCTAGCTTATCATTGACTGCTTGGTATCTGACAGCACACTCTTTTTCATGTGCATCCAATTCCATTTGTACTTTTAGTTCAGGTTGCATACTCATTTTCATCCTTAGTCAGCTTCCTGTATTGTGTTGCCTTCAGCTACCCATTCTTGGATTGCTTGGTAGTCTGTATTGGTAGGGTCTAGTGGTACAGAGTAAATCTTACCATCTATATTAGCTTTTATTGCAACATTATCTGTATCTTCTATATTACGTTGATACTGTGCTAAATTAATTTTCATATTTATAACTCCGAATTTACTTCCATATAATCATTAGTGTCATTAGAAATCATATACCCTCTAAATTGAGTTAAGCCAGTAAAAGCACCACCACTTGTATAAAAACCTAACGAATCATTCGTTGAATAAGATGTAAAGCTAAACCCTGATGAAGAATAAATTTCAGCATTACCTTGACTAGCTTTTAGTACACCATCAAAACTTAAAGTTGGACTTGCTCTCATTTGAACAGGGTGAAATGCTCCACCTTGAATATCTGTTGTTCCATATGCAATCGCAAAATGTAAATAATAACTTGGATTTGTTCTACGATAATAATACCTCTGACACAAAGCTAGTTCTTCCCCAAATGACCTATGCTCAAATGGTGTGGCTTGTGAGCCTACTTCAACTTGTAATCCAGTAAGAAACCATGTTGCATTTGTTGTTTCAGTTAACTTTACTGTGCTTTCACCACCAAACATATTAGAGCCTGATGTCCATGCTCCAGTTGCAATATCATAATTTGACCCTGCTCCTAAATCAAAAAAAACATGAAGTCCTATTCCAGTATCTGCTGTCCATGTACCAGATGTGTCACCTGCAATAGTAATTGTTTTATATTCCCAAGTATTAGCTGAACTAATAGTATAGGTTGCTGCAAATGCTCTATTACCTGCCTGATTTCTAATAGAAACAGCAAATGTTCCAGTTAAACTACTTTTTACATAAAAAGATAAAGTAACAGATTCTGCATCACTTGTGCCAAATTTTAACTGATACATATTTGTACCTTCAATAGCTTGTCTTAAAATACCATAACCTGCCGCACCTGCACTAGCACCAGTGCCAGTAAGAACTTTTAAACTATATTGAAACCCTGATGGAGCATCTGTTTCTTGTGTGACAGTCATAGCATTTACTGTGCCATGACCAATAGCAAATCTATCTAATGTGTATAAATCAGCAGTGCTAGTAAAACTTGTTCCTCTCTGTGCCACTTGCATCGCACCATTGATAACCATATTCCTTCGCCCACCAATCTGTGAATTGGTTAGGACTTCACCCATCTTTGCTAATTCTGCTGCTTTGGTCATGCTAAATCTCCGTGTAACGCAACACACACTGATGCTACATCTATTAAAGTACCATTCACATATGCCATTTGATATCTTGAAACAGTTGTTGTTGGGTTTGCCACATCAAAGTTTTGACTAATATTAATTAAAGACGTAGCACCTTGTCCTGCTGTTCCAACATGAGCATAGTTTACATTAGCCATTGCTGAAGTAACTGTTACTGATAAATCACCTGTAGCATTATCTGTTATAGAAGAGCCATTAAAACTATCCCTTACTGAATTTGTACCAGTTTGTTCAGCATTAGTCCAAGACTTAGCTACACCCTGATTGATTGTACTCATAGCAGTAGAGTTACCACTACTTGCATCTGTTAATGTGTTTACTCTTAATATACTAGCCATTATGCGAGGTCTCCCATTATAATTACATTAACTCTACCAACGTCTCCATTACCATTATTAACTAAACCTCTTGTTTCTGAAGTTATATTATTAGAGTTTAAATGGGGCCATCTTACTCCGTGGTCTGCAACTTCAGTATGTCCATATCCTGCTGTGCTAACATATGTCGCTGTTTCCATGTTATTAGAAAATGCCCATTTGTACTGACCAGTACCAATATCAGTAAAAGAAGCGGCATTAAAAGAATCATTACTTACACCATCATCTCCATTTATAGTATTCCAACTCTTCGCCAACCCTTGTTGCAGATTAGTTGTTGTACTATTGCCTTCACCTGTAACAAGTATAGAACCTGCTGTGGTTACACCTGTGAGTGTATCTACTTTTAATTGTGATGCCATTATGCTAAATCTCCAAAAAATGCTATTGAATGTGCTATTGTATCATCTGTCAAATCCCCCACACTACAACGAAATCCTTTTGTTATGAAAGAAGATGCACTTGAATCATCAACAGCTATAGCACGATTGTATGAGTTATCATGATTAGATGCTAAAGCAGCAACAGCCAAAGCCGCAGAAAAAGCATTAGTAACTGCAACAGTATTTAGTCCTGTAGAGCCATCAGTAACACTAGATATATTTAGCGAAACAGCAGAATTACTACTGCCATCTTCTTGTATATTTCCTGTCACTTTAGCCAAGCATTGCACAGTATTTTGTGTAACATTACCACCATCAGATACATAAGTAGAGGTATTACCTATCTTTACATTCGTGCCACCTGACCCTGTTTTATCTACAATGGTGTCTACATTTAATTGACTTGTCATACGATACTCCAATATCCATTAACAGTAACAGTAGCATTGTCCTGTGTTATAGGACCTGCTGATACACCATTCTCATCACTGTCTATTGTAATGTCTGCACTGATTGTCTGTCCATTTAATCTGATGATTGAGTTGTTACCCTTGAATGGGTATCTGTTATCTGCTTCAGTCTTAGTGTAAGTCTCATTAACTGAGAACACATCATACACAACCATCTCAATGATGTCATTTAAACTAGCAGCTTGTACGAGTACGACAGTTGTACCTGTAGTTGCAGTGTAGTCATCTCCCGGAACAAGCAAGATACCATTCTGATACACATCCATGTACAAGCTATCTGTGTAGGTAAGTGTCAGTGCGTTTGCATCAGAGCCACTGAAGCTAGTCTGACCTGCACTTGCTTGGTATTGGAATCTGTTTCTTACTCCGTTCTGTGGAGATTTACCTATGTATGCCATCTGTTATATCCCTTGATTCTCCAAGTGTGTTGCATATGCTGTCTTGATTGCTTCTGTATGTACTGCATTGCATATTGCTTGTACTTCTGTAGTCTCATTAGCTAAGTCATCTGCACTTATATCAGGTGCAACAACGTGCCTTGAGAAGCTACGGCTTATCTCTGTGCCATCTCTTTTGATGACCACTGCTGTTCTTACTTGAACGTGCTTGTAGTCACCTACGATTTCTATTTTGTCTTGTATTGTTTCTTCTGTTAATGCCATTTTTATCTCCTTTTGGTTAATGGACTGTCCAACCTCTATGGTATGAGGTTATTTATTGAGCTTCATAAGTTATAGTTGTACGCAAAAACCCCATAGATTGAGCTTGTAAATTTGAATAATTAGAACCATTATCTTTTGTTCCTCTAAAATGTATGACTGCTGTGCCAGATTGAATTACTGCTGTATATTGAGCCACATTTGTATCATAACTTAAACCCATATCATTACATTGGAAATTACCTGTTGCTACCCTATTACAAGTAAATGGTAAACCTGCGACTTCCAATCTTCCTGTAGGTGTAGGAGAGGAAACATTAGCTTCAATTTCTACAGTTACTGTTACTAAATTTCCTACCTTTACATAATATGCTATTCTATTTGGATAAGAAAAAGCTCCACTAGTTGTGCCACCTTGTAAAGTAACTGTGAAGCTACCCTCTTCATAGTCATCTAGCTTATTAGCTGAACCAGTGCCACCTAAGTATACACCACCTGACAAGGTAATATCTGTTCCTGATATACCACTTGTAAGTGTGCCTACACCTTCGCCTGTTACTTTAGTTAAAGCCATTAACTACTCCCTATGCGTATGGACTTGCACCTAACAAATCAGCATCCCAAGCAGCCTTGAGTTCAGCTATTGTTGTAGCATCTGCTATTGCACTTGCAGCAGGTGCATCTCTTAGGTTAGTCTTCTTTGTAACACTTGCAGCTTTAGCACTTGCATCATCAGCTTCTAGTGCCTTCATGTAAATAACATCTTCAGCATCAAGTAAAGGCTTTCTTACTTCTCTTACCTTGTCCTTGAATATGTCTTTAGCTGTTGCTAAGTCTTCAGATATTGTACTACCTGATAATGTCCATGCACCTCTGAAGTGCCTGTCTGATGGAACAGTTGCATCTGAAGCAGATATAGTGTTGCCATCCTTGTCTACGATGTTAGTTGTTGCCATTAGTTTTCTCCTTTAAGCAGCTTCTTCATTATGCGTGGTTAGTTCTTCATTAATCTTCCAAGCATTTCGCCACACTCTTGTGCTTGGTAACTGTGACTTAGTACAAATGAGCATACGAGGTTTGTTGGCTTTGTCATAGTCTTGCCATACATGTCTCGGTAAGTC
>Ga0222719_10002484_pt1 | contig 16788 bp, 15 predicted proteins | sample C33_34DmetaG_FD_165039 | JGI IMG/M metagenome (GOLD analysis project Ga0222719, IMG submission 165039) | Estuarine water microbial communities from San Francisco Bay, California, United States - C33_34D | ecosystem: Environmental > Aquatic > Marine > Unclassified | place: USA: California... | reverse complement strand
GTTCTGAAATACCTCAAGACAGAAAAGCAGAAGCACAAGCTGCATTAGATCAATATTCAGAAAAAATGTTTGATACACTAAAGCAGTCTAACTTTGATATTGCTATTGGTGAATTTTTATTAGATCTTTGTGTGGGTACGGCAGTGATGATGGTTCAGCCAGGTGATGACCTTAGTCCTATTAACTTCATTCCTGTACCACAATACTTAGTATCTATTGAAGAAGGTGCTAATGGGCATGTAGATAATGTATATAGACGTATTCGCATGAAGGGTGAAGCAATACAAAGACAATGGCCCAATGCAAAAATACCAAAAGAATTAGCAGACAAGATTGAACAGAAACCAACAGAAGATTATGAGTTAATTGAAGCAACTATCTTTGATCAGAAGCGTGGTGATTATTGTTATCATGTGATTGAAAAAAATACAAAGAAAGAAATACTTTACACTCGTATGGATCGTAGCCCATGGATTGTATCTCGCTATGCAAAAGTTGCTGGTGAAGTATATGGTCGTGGTCCATTAATTACTGCATTACCTGATGTTAAAACACTCAACAAAACATTAGAACTTGTATTAAAGAATGCATCATTAGCTATTAGTGGAGTCTATACTGCTGCAGATGATGGTGTACTAAATCCTAATACAGTGAAAATTATGCCTGGTGCTATCATTCCAGTTGCACGTAATGGTGGTCCACAAGGTGAATCATTAAGACCATTACCAAGATCAGGTGACTTTAATGTATCACAGATTGTTATGAATGATTTACGTCAAAACATCAAACGTATCTTGCTTGATGAATCATTACCACCTGACAATATGTCTGCTAGATCTGCTACAGAAGTTGTAGAGCGTATGAAAGAATTATCACAAAACTTAGGTTCTGCATTTGGTCGATTGATTAATGAAACTATGATTCCATTAGTATCTAAAATATTAGAAGTGATGGATGACAGAGGGATTATTACTTTACCATTAAAAGTAAATGGTCTTGAAATTAAGATTGCACCTGTTGCTCCATTAGCAATGGCGCAAAATATGGAAGATGTACAAAACTTATTGCAATACGCACAAATTGCTCAACAAATGCCTAACCCAGCAATGTCTCTTAAAACAGAAGAGATGATGGATTATATTGCAGATAAATTAGGTATACCACAAAAAATTAGACCTACTCCAAAAGAACGAGCAATGTTACAACAACAACAACAACAAGCTATGCAACAACAAGCAATGATGCAGATGGCTGCAGAGAATCCTGAAGGCGTTGCTGAAGTTGCACAAGCTGCACAACAAGGATAATTATGGCTGGATGGGATGATTTAGAACAAGCATTACCGCTTGATATCAGAGATGTAAAACAACAACGCGATGACACTGACAGACTAGTACTGAGAGTATTAGGTACTGAAGACGGACAAAAGCTAATGCAGTGGTTAAGACAAGCTGTATTAGAGCAACCTGTTGCCTTGCCGGGAAGCGACTCAAGCTATGCTTACTACCGTGAAGGGCAGAATAGTATAATTCGAGACTTAGAAGCAAGGGTAATTAGAGCAAGGAAATTATAATGGAAGAAGCAATCGAGCCTAGTGTTCAAGAGGAAACTCAAGAGTCCACTGGCTTACTCGATGGAGCAGCTCCAGAAGTCGAAGAAGCTAGTGAAGCAGATCCACAAAAAGTAGAAATAGATCATCGTGATCCAGCAGAAGTAGAAGCACAAGCTGATTACCAACCTGAGGGTGAAGATGATGAACCATTGGATCGACCTGATTGGTGGCCCGAAAACTTTTGGAAAGGTGAGGAATCTGCACCTGATCTAGAAGGGATCGCAAAGTCATGGATGGATCTACGCAAGCAAATCTCACAAGGTAAACATAAAATACCTGAAGATGGTAAATATGATACATCTTCGTTTGGTAACATACCTGAAGATGATCCTGTAAGACAGCACGTTACTAATTGGGCAAAAGAGTATGGCATTAGCCAATCTGCTTTTGATGCATTAGTTGGTAATGTAGTTGAGATGCAAAATAACAATATGGAAGTATTTCAACAAAACTTAGATGAAGAAAGAAAAGCACTTGGTCCAAATGCAGAAGCACGTATTAACGGCATGGTAAAATGGGCAAGTAGTTTGGTTAACAAAGGCGTATGGTCTAAAGATGATTTTGAAGAGTTTAAAATAATGGGTGGTACTGCAAAAGGTATTGCTGCATTAGAGAAACTAAGATCTTCATATGAAGGACGTATTCCTGTAGAAACAACACCAGTAGAAGGCGCACCATCTAAAGATGAGCTATATCAAATGGTAGCTGATCCTAGATATCAATCTGATCCTTCTTACCGTCAAAAAGTAGAAAGAGCGTTCGCTCAAAACTATTCGTAGTTTTATTGCAATTTGCCTTGTCTTGGTATAAAATCTGAGATAAGGCTTATTGCATCTATTCTGTATGCAACCCTTAACGCAAGTAACCTTGTCGTATGGCTATCGTAAATAGCAAGCACCGGCCCAGATTTCCTGGCATACCACAGCGATTAATTTATTTTTATTAATTACTATAAGGAGACAATAATGGCTATTGGATTATCTAATGCTTTTATTCAGCTCTTTGATGCCGAAGTTAAACAGGCGTACCAAGCTAAAGCTCAATTAGTTGGTGCTACTAGACAACGTAAAGGCGTTGAGGGCGAAGTTGTGAAATTTCCTAAGGTTGGTAAGGGCGCAGCTACACTTCGTGTGCCACAAACTGATGTAACACCTTTAAATGTGGACTTTTCACAAGTTACAGCAACACTAGAAGATTGGAATGCTGCAGAGTATTCTGACATCTTTATGCAACAAAAAGTTAACTTTGACGAAAGACAAGAGTTAGTACAAGTTTTATCTAACGCTATCGGTCGTAGACAAGATCAGTTAATTATTGATGCATTAACAGCTTCAAGCACATCACTAACTGTTTCTAATGACATTGGTGGTACTGATACAAACTTAAACGTAGACAAACTACGTGAAGCTAAAAAATTGATGGACAAGAACAATGTTCCTCCACAAGATCGTCATATGGTAATTCATGCTAATTCATTAGCTGGGTTATTAGGTGACAACGAAGCAATTTCAGTTGACTACAACTCTATCAAAGCTTTAGTATCTGGTGAAATCAATACATACCTTGGTTTCAAATTCCATGTACTTGGAGACAGATCTGAAGGTGGTTTAGCTGTTGATGGTTCTTTAGACAGAACTATCTGGGCATTCCATAAAGATGCAGTTGGTTATGCTGAAGGTATCGCTCCTCGCACAGAGATTAACTATGTTCCTGAAAAAACTTCATACTTAGTTAATACTATTCTTTCTGCTACTGCTGTAGCGATTGATGCTGAGGGTATTGTTCAACTCACATGTCGTGAATCATAAGGAGAATACGAATGGCTTATACTAAAGACAATCTACAGCCTATAGGCGGACAGTCTAAAGCTGGTAATGCTCCTCAAATGTGGAGCTATACAGCACCTAGTGCTGATGCACTTGCTGATATCAATACCGCTGGTTACTTTAACAATGCATCAACAGTATTAAAAGTAGGTGACTTAATTCATGTATGGGATGCTTCTGTTCCTACATCAACATTAGTTACTGTACTTTCTAATGCTTCTGGTGTTGTTGACGTATCTGACGGTACAGCATTATCAGTCGCTGATGCTGACTAAGTTGTAAACTGCAATATGACGGGGGTTTATGCCTCCGTCTATTTGCACATATAAAGGAAAACAGATGGCTACAGGTGATACCGATATTAAAATATGTTCTGATGCATTATTAATGCTTGGAGCAAATCCTATATCTTCATTTACAGAAGGTACTGATGAATCTAATATTTGTGATCGTATTTATCCTGATGTCAAAATCAAAACACTAGCTAGTTATCCATGGACATTTTCATTTAAAAAAGTGCAATTAGCTAGATTAATTACAACTCCTACAAACGAATACAAATATGAATACCAACTACCATCTGACATGATTGGTAGACCTCGTGCATTGTATGATAGTAATAATACTAATATTGTACCTAGACGTGAATATCGTATCCAAGGTGATAAAGTGTTAACTAATTACAAAGAGGTATATATTGATTATCAATATAATGTACCTGAATATGCATTACCACATTTCTTTGTTCAGTTGTTAAAGTATGAAATGGCTTGGCACTTATCAATGCCTATTACTGATCAAACTGACAAAACAGAATATTGGAGAACTATTGCTGAAGGCACTCCAGGTGAAAATGGTCGAGGTGGTTATATGCGACAAGCTATGAATATTGACGGTCAAGGAAACCCAACAAATTCATTACAAGATTTTTCATTAATTGATGTGAGATACTAATGTCACGGTTTGTTAATTTACAAACTAACTTTACTAGTGGTGAATTAGATCCATTAGTCAGATCTCGTACTGACATACAATCTTATGCAAATGGTTTAGAGCGTGCTAAGAATGTTATTTGTCAACCACAAGGTGGAGTTACAAGAAGACCTGGTACTAAATTTATTACAGAGTTAGGTGGCAGTCCTGAAAATGGTGTACGTCTTGTACACTTTGAATTCTCAGTTGATGACAGTTACATGCTTGCGTTTACAAATAATCGTATGTATGTATTTAAAGATAAAGCTCTAATTACCAACATCAACGGATCAGTTAATGATTATTTAACTACAACGATTGCAAGCGCACAGTTAAGCACAATGTGTTATACACAGTCAGCTGATACACTTATTGTTGTACATGAAGATATTGCACCGAAAAAAATTGTACGTGGTGGTAGTGATGCAACCTGGTCAATTGAAAACATTAGTTTTACTTCTACACCACAACATGCATTTACATTATCTACACACAATCCTCCTGGCACATTAACTCCAGAAGATGTATCTGGAAAAGTTACATTAACTGCATCTCGAGGAGCTGTCACTGGTACAGCACAAGCTGGAAGTACGTCAACTACAATTAAATTAGCAACTGGAGCAAGTGCAACAGATGATTTCTATAACGGAATGTATGTAACGTTAACTGGTGGCACAGGTGATGGGCAAGAGCGATTAATTACAGATTACGATGGGGCAACTCGTGTTGCTACTGTAGATACAGCATGGACAACAACACCAGATAATACTTCAACATATTCAATACGTGTATTTACGCCCAACGTTGTTGGTCAGTATGTAAATGCAGATCCTCAAGGTCGTGCAAAAATTGTGAAATTTGTGAGCGCAACAGAAGTTAATGTTGTAACAGAATTTCCATTCTTTGATACAACTGCAATTGCTAATGGTGATTGGGAGCTTGAAACAGGATATGAAGACGTATGGTCAGCATCAAGAGGTTGGCCCAGATCAGTTACATTTCATCAAGGTCGATTATTTTTTGGTGGATCTAAGTCTAGACCGTCAACTATATGGGGATCTAAAGTAGCATTATTTTTTGACTTTGAACCAGTGGAGGGATTAGATGATGATGCTGTTGAAGCTACCCTTGATACTAATACTTTTAATGCTATCGTTGATATTATTAGTGGTCGTGATTTGCAAGTGTTTACTACAGGTGGTGAGTTCTATGTACCACAAGAAGGACTAACACCAATTACACCTACCGATTTCTTTTTATCTTCTACTTCTCGTAATGGATGCAAAGAAGGTGTTCGAGTAAAACAACTTGAGTCAGGTATATTGTTTGTACAAAGACAAGGTAAAGCACTATCAGAGATTGCATATTCTGATACACAACTAACTTATGTGACTTCTAAAATATCTTTACTATCAGGACACCTATTAAAGAATCCAAAATCAATGGATATTAGACGTGCAGTAGCAACAGATGAAAACGATTTATTATTAATAGTCAATCAAGATGATGGAACTATAGCAGCATTTTCTTTACTACGTGCGCAAAATGTTATCGCTCCAAGCGAGTTTGTTACCAATGGATCATACATTGATGTAGGTGTAGATATTACAGATATATATGTAGTAGTAAAACGAAATGATAATAGTACAGACAAATACTATATTGAAGTGTTTGATGATGATGTAAGGACAGATTCAGCAGTTACAGGTGGAGCAGTTGCTAGTTTAAATGCATCACATATTGATGGTCAAACAGTACATGTCATTTCTGATGGATTAGTAGAGTTAGATCAAACGGCAGATAGTGCAGTGACTTTTGTTAATACGCCAACAACATCATGTGAGGTAGGCATGCATTTTGATGTTGAAGTAAAAACAATGCCTGTTGAATTAAAAATGCAAACAGGAAGTCGTATTGGATTTAAGAAGCGTATTGTTGAAGTTAATGCGTTATTGTATGAAACACAAAACTTAGTTATTAATGGAAACTTAGTACCAATACGTAGATTAGGTTCAGGTGCGCTAGATTCTCCTGTGCCTGAATTTACAGGAACAAAGGTACTTCATGGTATACTTGGGTATAGTAATGATGGACAAATAACTGTGACACAGAATGCACCGTTAAAGTTCACATTGCTTGGTTTAGAATATAAAGTAGCAACACATCAAGGAACTTAATTATGGGAGCAGCAGCAGTCCCTTTTGCCGGGGCAACAATGACAGGAATGGGAGGAGCAGCAGCAACTTCAGGTGCTGCCATGTTTGCTGCATCTGCACCTATTGCAGCAGTGACTTCATCAATGATGATGAATCCATTGATTATGAACCCTGGTGGTGCTGGTTTATTTAGTAGCCTTGGTACTGCTTTTAGTAGACCATTGTTTAGTACTAACTTGTTTGGTGATATTAGCTTAAAAACATTAGGATATGGAATATCAACAGGTGCAAGTATCTATAATAGTATTCGTCAAGGGAATATTCTAAAAGCTCAGTATGAATTAGAAGCTGAAAAGTCTTTAACAGACATGGCAGTCAAACAGGCAAATGCAGAAGTTGAAGCAGTAAAAAGATTAAGAGCTTTAAATCGTATAAATTCTGGTATGGTAGCTACATCATTTGCGCGTGGTGTAGATGGTTTAGATGGATCAGCATTACTAAATCAAATTATTAGTGATCAAGAATATGGTCGTGATTATAAGATTGACTTATTTAATCTTAATAACATTATGACTACAGGAATTGTAAACAAAGAAGCTTATAAAACTGCTGCTCAAACTTCTTTCCAAAGTGGATTATTTGAAGCAGCTATTAAGACAGGTGAGGCAGCATACAAATATGACAAATTATATGGTGTGTAATTATGGTAAGTAGATACGAAAGATCAGCTCAGTATGCAAACATTGGTGAAATCACAGATGCACCATCACGTGTTGCATTGTCTAGCTCACAATCATTACAACGCAGATTAGATGTTATCTCACAAAGTTTATTTGGTGAATTGCAATCAGAGGCTCAAGCTAAAGGACAAGCTTATGGTGTTCGTAATGCACCTACTCGAGAACAAGTAATAGATGCTATTGCTAATGATCAAGATGTAAACGCATTGTTTGCTAATGCTGGCACAGTTGAAGGATCTGCAGCTAGAAAGGTACAAGCAGAATTATTTAGACAAGATTCTATTGCAACATTATTAGATCAAGCAGAGACAATTAAGATTGGATTGAATGAAAAGACAATCAATCTAGAGCAAGTTGATGAATTAGTTAACACATTACAAGCAGAGATTAATGGTACATATAATATATTAAGTACTGTTGACCCTGATGCTGGTGTTAAGTTTAATGCACAGGCAAATAAGATTGGATACGATGTTTATTCAACAGCTAATAAAATTGCTGCTAAATTAGAAACAGACATTAAAAAAGCACAGATTGATAAGTTTGAAGAGAATTATTTAAACAACCTAAAACATCAATTAGACGTACAAGATGATGCTATTAGTGCTTTAGTCTTAGTTCAAGACTTACGTAACGATGTAGTATCTACTTACGGCATGTTAACTGATGGTGTATTAAAACCACAAGAATTAAAAGACAAAGAAGATGGAATTATTATTGAATGGATTGCATCTAAGATTGCACAGAAAGATCAGTTACTAGACTTTATTGATGGCAAGGTGACTGATTATGAGGATGTACTGACATTCCGTAACATCATTGGTAAAGAAGACGAGATAGAAGCATTAGCTCTGAAAAAAGAACAAGAGCTAAATCAAGTATTAGAAGCTCGACAAAAGCAAAACGAAATGCTTAATAAGGATATGGCTGATACTAATGAGATTGCCTTTTTTTCTGGCGAGACTGATATGACTCCTACACAGTTTCTTAAATCTCAAGGGAAACTTGGTAAGTTGTATACTACAGATCAAAAAGCAAAGATTATTAGTGGGGTAGATTCAACACCAACATCAAAACAAGAACAAGACTTTGCAGTGTTTAAACAATTAGCTGCTGTGGGTAATATTGGCAGAAGAGATGTACAAAGTTTTTTAGATAACGACTTGATTACTCCTAAACAATACTCTGAACTAATGAGCGATATTATTAAGACAACAGAAAAATACACAGCTGGTGTTAATGAAATTAAACTACAGTTAGGTGTATTAGAAAATGAATTACCAACTGATGAAAAAGTTGCATATAAATTAAAACTATACAACGAAGTGATTATAGAGTTTAAAGAAATTATGCGACAAAGAGAAGCTGAGGATGTTCCTTTAATGATGATTAAAGTAGCACAAGAAGTATCTGAAGATGCACGATTGAAGATTAAAGCAGACAATAGAGATATAGAAGTTAAAGATGCAGAAAAAATCATAGGGCGCTCTATGCCTAAAGTCATTGAATCTATAGATGACTTGGCAGCAATGAGTGCTAATGCAAGAAAAAAAATCTATCAATCTCATGGATACACTGAACTGAATTGGAAAACATTAGAGCTAAGAATTCAAGAAATAAGACAGATTGATTCTGTATTACAGGAGAGTGTTGGTGACTAAATTAGATGACATTTACATGAGAAATTTAGAGGTTGATGCTGGCGAGGTTGTCAATATTGACGAACTAACAGAGAAAGCTAGAGAATCAATACAACCATCTTTGTTTGATCTCGGTGTTGTAAATCAAGTGGGTTATGGTATTCCTCCTGTTGATGTCATGATGACAGAAGATGATCAACGGTTCTCAGGTCAATTAAAATCTACTATTGCTAAAGGTATGACACAAGAAACGATAGGCTTCGTTGGTGATATGTTAGGCATACTTAAAGGTGTTTACAATATGACAGACAGTCAATGGCAAGAACTGAGTCAACGTATACAAGATCCAACAGTACAACCAAAAGTGCGTGGTTTATTAGAATCATTTCTTGCTGGGTTTAGTGATATTGAAGAATTAAATTTACCACCCGGATTAGGAATGACTTCTGAAGCAGCAGATAAAATGCTTACAGAAATGGGATGGGATCCAGTTAGTAAAGCAAATACTCCTGAGAAGAAAGAAATATTAGAAGGCGTTAAAATAGGCGCACAAGTATTATCACCAGCTCCAACAGGTGCAGCAACAGAGGTTGTAAAAAGAGGTGCAAAGTTAGTGAAAGGTAAGAAATAATGGCTAATATCAATCAAGAAGTTGATAAGTTAACTGTAGACAATCAGTCAGTCAAGGACATGGCTGATAGTATTAGTATGGATCAGTCATCAGAAATCATACAATCACAAGCAGACACTGCATCATTACAACTTGATCAACAAGATGATTCTGTATTTACAGGTGATAAGGTCGATGTTGCTGGTCCAGGGTTTATCAAAAAAATAGTAACTAAGCTTGAGGGTGGTGAAGAAAGAATAAGACAGCGTGAGATCTTAAACAAATCTGTATTTGATAAGATTGATCCTAATGATGGTGATTACATTGTGACACCATATGAATCTGTTGATGTTAAAAAAGTTATTGAAAAAAGTAAAGACTACAAGGGTGAAGGCAAGCCAACTCGTATTCGTGATCGAGGCAAAGGTGGCCCAGAAGTTACTCGTACTAATTTAAATAACATTAATGGTCCTGAGTCATTTACACAGTTTATTAACTTTGTTGGCGATCAAGCTCCAGCTAATCTACAACAAATGCCTATCAAGAAACTTGCTAAAGAGTTAAGTACGCCTACATTCTCTGCTGTCAAAGATGGCAAGCCTGTTAAAGCATTTAAATCTGAGGATGAAGTTAATGCTTGGATTAAGAAACAAAAAGATGCTGACATGTATGAAGTACAACAGAACCAATTATATAGTGAGCGTTTCTTAAAAGATGTATTAGATCCAAATAAGAAGACTGTAGCTGATCCTGTATATATTAGAAAGATGTTATTAGCTCAGGTTGATGTTGCAGCCAAAGCTGATGCATTAGCTAAGAAGATATTAAAAGCAGATGCAGATAACTCTTTGACACCAAGTATGCAAATTGAATTTGAACAGATGTTTGCATTATTAGGTGAGGTGAATAAAGCAATTGAAGGTCGTACGGCTGATGTAGGTCGTTCATTACGTATGTTTGGTGAAGCAAGAAATATGCCAACTAGTACTGAGCAGTTAAAATTCTTAGATTCTAATGCGCCTAACAAAGATACAGTACAACGTGCTAAACAGTTCCTAGCTTTAAATACTATTGAAGATAAGGCGCAAGCATCTCAAATGAGGTTTGGTAAGAGCTTTAGTGAGTCAGCAGAAGTGCTTATTAAAATGTGGCAAACAACATGGATCAATGGTTTGCTCTCAAGTCCTATTACACACTTAAAAAATATTGTATCTAACACTGCATATGCTGCATGGCAAGTTCCTGTTCGGTATACTGCTGGTGGTATTGGTGTGATCCGTAAAGGTATATTTAAGCAAGATGTAAAGACCGTTGCATTAGAAGAAGGTCATCGTTTTGCAATAGACTATTTAAGCTCTAGTATTGATTCTATAAGATTGGGTGTTAAAGCATTTAGAAATAATGCGCCATTAGATGGTAAAGCAAGTAAGTTAGAGCTTGAAGGCACAATGAATGTATTTGATGATGTGTCTTACGGTGACACCATGTTCGGTAAAACATGGAAAAAAGGCATGTCTTATTGGGGTAAGTTTGTAACTATTCCAGGTAAAGCATTATTAGGTGAAGATGAGATCTTTAAGGGCAGTGCTAGGTTTGCTGAGTTTCAATCATTAGCTCGAGCAGCTAAAGATGACTACTATGATTCTTTAGTTAAACAAGGTAAGTATACCCAAGATCAAATGGATGCGATGGCAAATCAATATTATATGAACATTGTTGAAAATCCTCCAGCAGATATGATTAAACAAGCCGTTGAGTTTTCTAAAGAACTGACTTTTACTAAAGATTTAGAAGGCAAAATGAAATGGATACAAGATGCAATCAATGATACGAGTTTAATGAGTGCTGGCCCTTTGCTTAAAATGTTTGCTCCATTTATTAGAACACCAACCAACTTAGTTACTGAGGCACTTAAAAATTCACCAGCAATGTTTATGAATCCAAGCTTTATTAAAGCAATTAAGGCTGGTGGCAAAGAAGCAGACATGGCTCTAGCTAAAGCTGGACTAGGTACAACTGTCATAATGACATTTGCTGGGTTAGCAATGAATGGCATGATTACTGGCCCGGGTCCAGGTAATAAGAAAATGTTAAGAACCTATGAAGCAACAGGTTGGCAGAAATATTCTTTTGCTTTTAATAAAGAAGGTTGGAGTGATAAAGGTATTGAAGAGTTAAAAACATACGGATTAATTACTCAAGGTGAAGGCAAAACCTATTGGTCATTTGATGGATTGCAACCACTATCAACATTAATGGGCATTGGTGCAAGTATTGGTGAATACTTTATGGCAAATAGTTATGCAAATGCTCAAGGCTATAACAATACTGATATAGAACAAAAGATGTTAATGATTGCTACTATGGCTGGGTATGATATTTTATCTGAAGCTCCTATGCTACAAGGTGTGGCTGATATTATTGAACTAGCCGGACATACTTTATCTGGTGGTTTAGATGAAGCTGAAACATTACGACTAGTTAAAAACTTATCTAATAAGCTTGGTGAGTTTGCTATACAAGGATCACCAGCTGGTGTGTATCAGTCAGGTAAAGCGACTATTGAAAGATACTTAGATCCAACCGTAAGTTCATTACTTAGTGAAGATGGTGATGGTTTAATGGATTATTCAATTAGGAAATATAAATCACGCTTACCTTATTATAGTGATGACCTACCTCCTCGATTAGATCCACTTACAGGTGAAGAAGTGACAATTGGTATGGGTAACTTCTATGAACTATATAGTCCATTCAAACGATCTGATGGTACATACATTCCTGGTTATCAAACTTTAATTGATTATAACGTAGAAGTATTTGTTCCTCCGGTGAGGAAGAATGGTTATGAATTAACTGCTGAACAATATAATATGTGGATTGATTTAGCAACTGAAAAAGGCAAGATGCAAAAAGAAATTGATAGATTAGGTATTCGTTATAGAAATACTAAAGATCTTGGTGCAGTACAAGACAAGATGAAGAATGTAATGGCTAAATCATATAGAAAAGCATTTGATAAGTTACAGAAAATGTACCCTGAGATAGCTGATTTCTATGAAGAAAAAGATTTAGAAAATAAAGTAATTGGTAAAACAAGATGGAACTAACTATGATAAAATATAGTAGAGGATAATTATGGCAATCGATATATCAAGCACAACGAGACGTATTGTCTACACTGGTTCAATGGGTGTAGGCCCATACCCATTTAACTTTGAAGTCTTAGCAGAGACTGACATTGATGTATACTTTAACGATACAGCATTAACACTAACCACAGACTTTACTGTATCTGATGTTACGATAGATGGAACTGGTGAAGTTACTCTGATTACAGGCAGCGGTGTTCCTAGCACTCCAACTGTTGATGATCGTATTACTATTGTTGGTGCAAGAACAATTGAAAGAACAACGGACTTTACTACAGGTGGTCCTCTCTTTGCTACATCACTCAATGATGAGTTTGACAGCTTAACTATCTTTACACAACAAAACAAAGAAGAAGCTGATCGCTCAATCAAAGCACCAGTAACAGATCCATCTTCTATTGATATGACATTACCTAAAGATGATGATCGTAAAGGTAAGTATCTCTCATTCAATGCAAGTACAGGTAATCCTGAAGTTGTTAATACAGTAACAGACGTTACAACTATTGCTGGTATAGCTAGTGACGTAACAACAGTATCAGGCATAGCATCTAATGTAACCACAGTTGCTAGCAATGATGCTAATGTAACTACAGTTGCCAATAACATATCCTCTGTTAACACTGTAGCAACTAACATCGCTGATGTAATCACTGTTGCTAATGACTTGAACGAAGCTATCTCTGAGATCGAGACAGCAGCCGATGACTTGAATGAAGCTGTATCTGAGATTGATACTGTCTCTACAAACATAGCATCTGTTGACACTGTCGGTACAAATATCACTAATGTAAACACAGTGGCAACTAATATTGCTAATGTAAACTCAGTTGCTGGTAACTCAACTAACATTAATACAGTGGCTGGTATCTCAGCTAATGTTACTACAGTGGCTGGTATCAGTGCAGATGTAACAACTGTTGCAGCTGATGGCACAGACATAGGCACAGTAGCAACCAACATAGCATCAGTAAATACTGTAGCGACAAACGTAACAGATGTAGTTACATTTGCAACAACATATCTAGGGGCCTTTGCATCTGCTCCAACAACATCAGTTACTGGGGCATTGTACTACAACACAGTTGGTGGTCAGTTATATATATGGGATGGATCAACATGGGATCCAGCAGCATTCAATGCATCAGGTGTAGTCACGTCATTCAATACAAGAACAGGTGCAGTGACATTAACCTCTAGTGATGTCACCACAGCATTAGGTTATACACCACTTGATGCAGCAGCAACAACATACGTACAACAGACAAGCACAACAGGATCAGCAGACTTACCAACAGGAACAACAGCACAGCGTGATGGTTCACCAGCAGCTGGGTATATCAGATTCAATACAGATGAAACATCGTTTGAAGGATATGATGGATCTGCTTGGGGTTCTATTGGTGGTGGAGCTAGTGCTGGTGGTGCAATCTATGAGAACACAGATGACATCACAGCAGACTATACAATTACATCAGGTAGTAATGGTTTCTCAGTAGGTCCGATGACAATAGCATCGGGCGTTTCAGTAACAGTTCCAAGTGGACAAAGATGGGTGGTATTATAATATGTCAGTAAATATAAACGCAGATACAACCAACGGATTAGTCTTAACATCAGATACATCTGGTGAGATAAAACTACAGAGTGCTGGTGCAGATATTGCTACAGTAGATAGCAGTGGTATTACAATGGCAAGTGGTAAGACATTACCAGCTTCTTCACTAACAGGTACAGTTCCTAGTGGTTCTTTACCTGATCCTTTACCAGCTATTGATGGCTCTGCATTAACAGGCATATCTTCTTATGCAGATAGCGATGCTTTAACATTACTTAATGCTAGTGGTTCTGCTCCAGTATATGCTTGTCGTGCTTGGGTGTCTCTTAATGGAACAGGCACAATTGCTATTAATGGAAGTGGTAATGTATCTAGTATTGTAGATGAAGCAACAGGTCGATACAGAGTTAATTTTACAACAGCTATACAAGATGCAAATTACTCAGCAGTAACTGGTGGTTCAATACTTGCAACACAAACCAGTAATGAAAAATGTATTGCTGCTACCAATATAACCACTTCTTCATTTTGGTTGGTTACTCATGATCCTACAGGTAATTCTTATAACGACTGTGAGAATGTTTTTGGGGCAATATTTAGATAAGGAAAAATTATGGTAAAGAATACATTGATGCAGTCAAGGCTGCACATCCTAAACCAACGGAGTAACTATGGCTAGTATAAAACTTAGAGGTGATACATCAGGTGAGTTAGTAATCGAAGCACCAGCCGTTGCTGGTACTAATACGTTATCACTACCAGCAGCATCAGGCAATATATTAACAGATGCAGCAGCACTCCCAGCAATCGATGGCTCTGCATTAACAGGCATAACATCTGTTAGCAGTATGAACCTTAATGTGCTTACATCAGGTACATCATATACAGTACCTTCTAATTTAGTATTTGCCGTTGTTCACGTCACTGCTGGTGGTGGAGGTGGAGGTGGCGCTCAAGGTACAGATACAAACAACTCTCCAACAGGTGCTGGTGGTGGTTCTGGAGCAACAGCTATTAAAACATACACTAAAGCTGAATTAGGAACATCTGCAACTTATGCAGTAGGTGCTACAGGTACTGGTGGCTCTAGCTCTGGGGGGACAGGTGGAACTGGAGGGACATCTTCTTTTGTTTCTGACGATGGAACTGATACAACCTCTGTTTCTGTAACTGGAGGAACAGGTGGTCAAGGTGAATCTACATCAGTTGGTGGTATTGGCACACAGGCTGGTTTGGGTGGAACAGCATCTAATGGTGATATTAATCTAAATGGTGGTGGTGGTGGCAGTGGCTTTCCTCAAACATATCAAACTAGAGCAGCATCTCCATCAGGTGGAGCTTCTTATTGGGGTGGTGGTGGAGCTGGCGGTGCTGTAGATGGATCTTCTTTTGTAGATACAACTGTACTTTCTTATGGAGCTGGTGGTGGCGGTGCAGTTTGTGATGGTGCATTTAATGTGACTGGTCAAGCTGGTGGTGCTGGTGTAGTCGTTATTTATGAATATTTAAGTTAAGGTTAATTATGATTATTTGTATATTAAATAAAGAAACAAAAAAAGTCATTAACAGACTTGTTGTTGACTCTGCAGATGATTATAACTTAAAAGATAATGAAGAGTTATCTGATAATCATGATGGTCAAATAGGATGGACACGCAGTAATGGTGAATGGGTAGAGCCTGTTGTAGAAGATACAAGAACTTATGTAGAAAAGCGTGCATCAGAATATCCAGACTTTAGGGAATATTTGGATGGCATAGTAAAGAATGACCAAGCACAAATAGATCAATACATAGCTGACTGCCAAGCAGTTAAAGACAAATATCCAAAGGAGTAAACAATGGCAGTAATAATTAATGGCGATACAGGTATAGATAAAGTACAAGATGGTAGTATTGTCAATGCTGACTTAGCTACTGGAATTGATGCGGCTAAACTTACTGGCACATTACCAGCAATAGATGGAGCATCATTAACTAACTTACCACAACCAGCAGCACTATCAACAGCAAGTGGTTCTGCACCTAGTTATTCTGCAAGAGCATGGGTAAACTTTAATGGTATTGGAACAGTTGCTATAAAGGCTAGTGGTAATGTATCAAGTATTACTGATAATGGTACAGGCGATTATACAATTAACTTTACAACAGCTATGTCAGATGCTAATTATGCAGCTTCTGCATTCACCTGTGCTTATACAATTAATTTTGGTGGAGCATTACCAGCATACTATCCTACTGGTACTTCAACATATATTCCACAAACAAAAACAACTTCTGCTGCTAGAATACTGACTGGATACACAAACGTTGGTGGACTAATTGATAATGCAGAAATGTCTTTTATAATATATAGATAAGGAAAAATTATGGAAAAAAGAATAGTATATAAAAATGATGATGGAACAATATCAATTATTGTACCAGCAGATTGTGGTTTAACGATTGAAGAAATAGCAGCTAAAGATGTTCCAGCTGGTAAGGAACATTGGATTGTTGATGCTTCTGAGATCCCTTCTGATA
>Ga0222719_10002483_pt1 | contig 16789 bp, 15 predicted proteins | sample C33_34DmetaG_FD_165039 | JGI IMG/M metagenome (GOLD analysis project Ga0222719, IMG submission 165039) | Estuarine water microbial communities from San Francisco Bay, California, United States - C33_34D | ecosystem: Environmental > Aquatic > Marine > Unclassified | place: USA: California... | reverse complement strand
CCGACGAAAACTCGTCATCATTCTTGCGAGACATTTCTCCCTATTCGATTACTGCTATTAGGTCGCCACCCTCAACGGGTGTTGGGCCAGCTACTCCCAGCCGAACAATCTTGCCACTAATTGGAGCTGCGATGGAGGCCTCCATCTTCATTGCCTCGATCGACGCAATTGGCTGGCCCGCGCTAACGCTCTGTCCCACCTCAACCTTTGGTGTCACAACACCCGTGAATGGGGCTGCTGCGTGGGAAGGGTTTGCCGGGTCGGCCTTCTCCGCGGTGGACTCAACGCTTGAGATGCTGTGGTCGCGAACGGTGACTGGCCGGAGCTGACCGTTGAGTTTTGCCATGACGGTTCTGAAGCCCTTAGAGTCCGCTTCCCCAATCGCCTCGAGTCCGACAAAGAGCTGAAGCCCCTTGCGCAACTCCACGACGTGCTCGGTCTCCGGCTCCAGACCATAGAGATAATCAAGGGTCGGAACGTTGGTGAGCTTGCCGTAGGTGGTGCGCATCCGCTCAAACTCTTTGGTTGGAGCTGGGAACAGCAGCCTATTGAGCGTCTGCCTTCTGACCGAGTGCTCGCTACTTGTGATGCCCTCGGTGTCTTCCTTGGTGATTGGCTTGATTGAGATTTCTGGATTCTTCCCCTCCAGCACCTTGGTTCTAAATGGTTCTGGCCAGCCCCCTGGAAGGTCTCCCAGTTCCCCGGCCATGAAACCAATTACGGAGTCTGGAATGTCAAACTTCTGCGGGTTTTCCTCAAACTCTTTGGGGTCGGCATCGACGGCTACCAAATGAAGCGCAAGGTCGCCAACCACCTTGGAGCTTGGAGTCACCTTTGGTGGCCTTCCCAAGATGCGGTTTGCCTCTGAGTACATCTGCTCTACCAGTTCGAAGCGATCTCCTAGGCCAAGGGCAATTGCCTGCTGCCTCAGGTTTGATAGCTGCCCACCGGGAATCTCGTGCCTGTAGACCCTGCCGGTTGGGCCGGGAAGGCCCGACTCGAAGGGTGCGTAGACCTTGCGGACTGCCTCCCAGTAGGGCTCGAGGTCCGTCACCTTGTCAAGCGACAACTCGGTGTCGCGCTCGGTGTTTGCCAGGGCTGCAACTAATCCAGAGGCGGATGGCTGCGAGGTGGTGCCAGCCATCGGAGCGCTGGCCACATCCACCGCGTCGACACCCGCATCTACCGCAGCCAGCAGGGTTGCGAGCTGGCCACCCGCGGTGTCGTGGGTGTGGAGGTGAATGGGAAGGTCAAATCGGTCCCTAAGCGCGGTGACCAGTGTCGCCGCGGCCCGAGGGCGCAGCAGGCCAGCCATGTCCTTAATTGCAAGCACATGCGCACCCGCAGAAACCACACTGTCTGCGAGCGTCAGCCAGTAGTCAAGGGTGTAGAGATTTTCATCAGGGTCCAGGAAGTTACCGGTGTAGCTGAGCCCGACCTCTGCCACCGAGCCAGTGTGCTCACGGACGGCTTGGATTGCCGGGGTCATCTGGTCGACATCGTTCAGGGCATCAAATATGCGGAAGATGTCAACACCGGTGGCGGCCGCCTCCTTTATGAAGGCATCGGTGACCTCGGTTGGGTAAGGGGTGTAGCCGACGGTGTTCCGGCCCCTGAGGAGCATTTGGATACAAATGTTTGGAAGCTTTGCCCTGAGTGCCTCGAGGCGCTCCCAAGGATCTTCTCCAAGGAACCTCAGCGCCACGTCATAGGTTGCACCGCCCCAGGCCTCGATGCTTAGTAGATCCGGGGTCATTCTCGAAACATAGGGCACCGCTGCAACCAGGTCTTTGCTTCGAACCCTGGTGGCTAGGAGCGACTGGTGGGCATCGCGGAAGGTGGTGTCTGTAACAAGTACCCTGTTCTGCTCCCTCATCCAGTTAGCAAACTTCTCTGGACCCAGCTCAGTTAGCAGCTGCTTTGAACCCGCAGGGGCTTCTGTCGATAGGTCAAGCTGTGGAAGCTTTAGTGCCGGGTTGGTCTTACCCTCGCCCGATCCGAAGGGCTTATTTACCGTAACCTCCGCAAGCCACTGCAGCACCTTGGTGCCGCGGTCTTGGGAGACCCTTGCCTGCATCAGCTCCGGACGCTCATCTATGAAGTGGGTAGAAAGCTCTCCCGAGGCAAAGGTCTCGTCGTCCAGAACCGCCTGAAGAAAGTTGATATTGGTTGCCACTCCCCTGATTCGGAACTCCGCTAGGGCCCTTCTGGATCTCTCGACCGCAGAGCGGAAGTCTCGACCACGCGTAATGAGCTTCACCAGCAGGGAGTCGAAGTGTGGGGAAATCTCGGCGCCGGTGGTGACTGTGCCACCATCTAGACGAATGCCTGCACCGCCTGGCGAGCGGTAGGTGGTGATCATGCCGGTGTCTGGTCGGAAACCAGCGGCAGGGTCCTCGGTGGTGATGCGGCACTGAATTGCAAACCCGTGAGGCCTGATGTCCTCTTGCCTCAGCCCAAGTTCAGCTAGGGTTTGGCCGGCTGCGATGCGAAGCTGCGACTGCACCAGGTCAACATCGGTGACCTCCTCGGTCACGGTGTGCTCGACCTGGATTCTGGGGTTCATCTCGATGAATACATGCTTGCCAGTGTTGGGACCTTCAGTCTCAATCAGGAACTCAACGGTTCCCGCATTTTGGTAGCCGATCTCGGTTGCGAATGCGATTGCGTCCCTGAAGAGCTGCTGGCGCAGATCTTCTTCGAGGTGAGGTGCGGGGGCAATCTCAACAACTTTTTGGTTGCGACGCTGAATTGAGCAGTCGCGCTCCAAGAGGTGCATGATGTTGCCCTCGAGGTCGGCAAGAATCTGGACCTCGATGTGGCGAGGGCGAATCACTGCCTGCTCAAGAAATACTCTGGGGTCTCCAAATGCGCTGGAGGCCTCCTGCATGGCAGCCTCTAGAGCCTGCTTCAGCTCTGACTTTTCGTCCACCTTGCGCATGCCGCGGCCGCCGCCGCCGGCTACCGCCTTCACATACAGCGGGAAGCCGATCTTGTCCGCCTGTCCCTCTAGCTTTTTGACATCGTCAGAGGACTCAGTCGAGGCAAGCACTGGGACATTCGCCCTGATGGCCGCGGCCTTAGCGTTGACCTTGTCTCCAGCGAGCTCGAGGATTTCGGCCGCAGGTCCCACAAATGCAATGCCGTTTTCGCGTGCGGCATTAGCCAGGTCTGGGTTTTCGCTCAGGAAGCCGTAGCCGGGGTAGATGGCGTCAGCCCCACACTCCTTTGCCACACGAATGATTTCGTCAACAGAGAGGTAGGCACGAACCGGTGAGCCCTCAGCTTTAATCTCGTAGGCCTCGTCGGCCTTTAGCCTGTGAACAGAGTTACGATCCTCGAAAGGGTAAACAGCAACTGTCCTAGCGCCCGTCTCATAAGCCGCACGAAAGGCCCTAACCGCAATTTCTCCGCGGTTAGCCACGAGAATCTTTTTGAACATCCAACCTCACTGAAACACAGGCGCCCTAAGTGAATAGGGCACATAAACCATTAGCCTAATTCAATGCACGTGCTGAGTGTGAGCTCCCTCAAGGGTGGCGTGGGAAAAACCACGGTCGCGTTGGGCCTAGCCTCCGCAGCACTAAACAAAGGTCTCAACACTTTAGTTATTGACCTAGACCCGCAGTGCGACGCAACCAGCGGCCTCGCAGCTCCTTCCGATCAGGGGTTTTCTGTCGCCGAGGTACTCCAAAGCCCCAAACTTCAAAACCTGAGGCGAGCAATTGTTCCCTCGGCCTGGCATCGAGACTCAAAGATGGACGTGCTGGTGGGAAGCCCGAGATCATTGCTGCTCGACAACCCTGCACCGTCTGTCTCCGATGTCTGGAAGCTTGAGGAGGTCCTCGCGAGCATCGAAGATGAATATGACCTTGTGATTATCGACACTCCCCCATCGATTAATGCCCTAACCAGAACCGCATGGGTTGCCTCGGACCGAGTTATTTTGGTGACGGAGCCTGCGCTTTACTCCGTGATTGCAGCCGACCGAGCTAGGAAGGCCATTGTCGAGATCAGCGCGAAGCTCTCGCCAAGACTTCAGCTCTTTGGTGTGGTCGTGAATAGGCTCCGCACCCAGTCCCACGAACACGAGTACCGGCTCAAGGAGCTCAGGGACATGTTTGGTGACCAGCTCCTAATGCCATATTTCGAAGAGCGAGCCGCTGTTCAGCAGTCAACTGGAGCCGCAAGACCGATCCACTCCTGGCCCGCGGAAGGCGCTTCAGAAATAGCCAAAGGTTTCGACTGGCTGCTCGCTGGTGCCCTAAGCGAGCTTTCTTCAACACCGGTTCGAAAGGCCAGAGCGGGAGTTGTTGATCGCTCAATAAGGGGTCAAAGTATTACCGAGATGGTTGAGGTTGAAGAGGTCCCCAGCTCCAGAAGAGCAGAGAAAAAACGCCGCTGGTTTAGCTTTAGGAAATCTTCCTAGCCCTGCGCAGCGCTAGTTCGTCCTGAACCTGAGCCTCTTCGGCGGCAAAGTCGACCAAGGTCGCCTCTACCTCGCGAAGCACCCGGCCAATCGCAATTCCAAAGACGCCCTGGCCTTGACCAAGAAGGTCAATGACCTCATCCTGGGAGGTGCAGAGGTAGACAGTCACACCGTCAGACATCAAAGTCGTGTTTGTTAGATCTGAAACTCCAGCCTCGTGAAGCTGCTCAACCGCAACGCGGATCTGCTGAAGAGAGACTCCCACATCCAGAAGTCTCTTTACAAGCTTGAGAACCAGAATGTCCCGGAAAGAATAAAGTCTCTGGGAGCCAGAACCTGTTGCCGTCTGGATCGATGGCTCAACTAGCTCAGTTCTTGCCCAGTAGTCGAGCTGGCGATAGGAAATGCCAGCGGCAGCAGCGGCAGATGCGCCGCGATAACCAACGTCGGTGGCTGGCAGGCCGTCATCAAAAAGCATCGGTGATTCGTGATCCACAATGCCTCCTATCTCTGGACAAGTGCCAATTCTGCCTTCAAGTTCTACTTTAAGGTTTCAAGAAACCCTTCGGCGTGTCGCTAGCCTTCGATTTCCTCGACTGCCTCGGCTATCAGATGTGCTCGGATGGCCCCAAAACGCTCTGCAATCTCTCTTGCGATGTGGCCGGCCTTGGCCGCAGAATCCGGTGCCTTCCTCCTAACCACCGGCTCGGTCACACCCGTGATAATCCCCACCTCACGCTCGGCGGCGGACTTGAGTCCCCTCAAATGCCTTGGCTGGATTCCAAACTGCTCGAGCGCCACAAGCGCAAACGCAATCTCGACCTCGTGAGAAGAATGGGGCTGGGCACCAAACAGTCCTAGCTCTGCTCCCTCTTTGAAGGCCTGATCACTGAGCGAGGTCTCGGCCTTGAGCTGAGCAGTCGAAAAGCGCTGACCCTTGCGAAGTGATGCCGGGCTCGCTGCCGGCAAAAGTGGCTGCCTGCCGGCATCTAGCTCCTCGAGGTATTCCTTGATGACCTTAAGCGGTAGGTATTGGTCCCGCTGCAGGGTGAGAACGACGCGCAGCCGCTCGATTTGGTTTTCCGAGTATTTGCGATAACCGGCATCGGTTCTCTCGGGAGTGACAAGACCCTGGTCCTCCAAGAACCTCAGCTTTGAGGGTGAGAGGTCTCCAAACTCAGGCTTCAGTACCGTTAGCACCTGACCGATTGTGTAGAGCTTCCGGTGGTCTTGGAGCTTGCGAACAGCATTCTCCATTTAGCGATCTTTCTCTGATTCGTAGAAGGTGAGCCGGAACTTGCCGATCATGACTTCCATACCCGTGATGAGCTGCTGGGTCTCAGTGCTCTGGCCGTCTACGTAGGTTCCATTCATCGAACCCATATCGCTAACTGTGAAGGTTCTGCCCTCGCGCAAAAACTGCGCGTGACGACGAGAAACAGTGACGTCGTCCAGGAATATGTCAGCCTCTGGGTGGCGACCGGCGACCGTGAGGTCTTGGTCGAGAAGAAATCGGGAGCCCTGACCCGGTCCACGATGGACAATCAATAGGGCGGAATTAGCCGGCAACGCTGCAACGGCTGAGAGTTCTTCTGGGAGTAAGACTGGGGAGTTTGTTGACACCAGGTCGCCAGCGAATCTAGCGGTGTCTTCACTGCCTGATTCGCGTGACATGTAGCCTCCCCTAGAGACTAAATGTTAGGGGATGAACGCCTCTCAAGGGAAATCAATTGTCGAAGTTGGGCGAGGTATACAAAACCCGCCACCCAATACAGTCCGATTCCCCAGTATGCGAAGCCCCAGGCAAGCGGCAAGATCACTGCCTCCGCGCTAGGCCAGACATCGGCGAGGAGAAGTAGCGGCAGCGCATACAAAAGCGCAAAGGTGGCAGCTTTGCCTAAGAAGTGAACCGGAAGCGGGCCATAGCCGTGTGAGGCCGAAATTGGATAGCCGACTAGCAGCAAAATATCCCTTGCGACAATTACGATGGCAAGCCATGCCGGGATGATCTCATTGACTGTCAGGCCAATGAGAGTCGCAAGAATAAAGAGCCTGTCGGCAGAGGGGTCTAAGACCTTCCCTAGCGAGGTGATCTGATTGAACTTCCTGGCAATAAAACCATCTAGCCAGTCGGTGAAGCTTGCGAACATTAGAACCAAGAAGGCAATCAGGAACTGGTCAACAATTAGCAGCCAGAGAAAGACCGGAACCAAAAGCAGCCGGAGGATGCTGAGCATGTTCGGGATGCTCTTGAGCTCCTGAGGTAGCTGCATAGCCAGATTCTAACTAATAGCGATTACCCAGCGAGGACTTTGACCAGCGGATGGAAGTTCCCTCTTGGGTAGTAAATTAGCGGAATGGAACTAACGATTGCCGATCACCCGCTGATAGCTCACAAGGTAACGAGTCTGAGAGATACAAGGACCACCTCACACCAATTCAGGCAACTAGTCGAGGAGTTGGTCATTCTTCTAACTTTTGAGGCGACGAAGTCGCTTACAACAGAGCCAGTCTCAGTCGAAACTCCCCTCACTTCGGCAACTGGGGTCAGGCTTGCCGGACCAGCTCCTCTCATTGTTCCAATTTTGCGAGCGGGATTAGGAATGCTTTCCGGCATTACGAAACTGCTGCCCGATGCTGAAGTTGGATTCCTGGGCATAAAGAGAAATGAAGAGACACTCGAGCCGGAAACATACGCCAATAGGTTGCCGGAAGACATTTCGGGCAGGCAGATCATTCTTATTGACCCGATGCTTGCGACTGGAGGAACTCTAAATGACTCTCTCGATTACGCGTTCGAAAGAGGCGCGACAGAGGCTATTTGCATCTGCCTCCTCGGTGCGCCAGAGGGGGTTGATGCTGTGAGAAAACATACTGAGTCGACCTGGCCCCAAAATAAGGTCGAGGTTCATCTCGCGGCACTTGATGAGAAGCTCAACGAAATTGGCTACATCGTTCCAGGTCTCGGAGATGCGGGAGACAGGCTTTATGGAAGTTCCGGCAGCTAACAGCCATCGAGATTTCACAAAAAAGAGAGATACACATTGTCTAGGTTTATTGAGCGGCTGAACGAGTCTGAGCCATTATTGATGGCAGGTGGCTATCTTTTTGAGGCCGAACGAAGGGGTTACCTCACTGCTGGGGAGTTCGTACCCAAAGTTGCGCTGGATCATCCTGAAGTGCTGGAGCAGATTACGCGCGACTTTCTCAGGTCCGGTAGCGACATCGCACTCGCTTTCACCTACAACGGCCATAGAGAGAAAATGCGCATCACCAATCAGGAGCACTTACTCGAACCTCTAAACCGAGAGGCGATGAGGATCGCTGTGAAGGTGGCTAAAGAACAGTCCAATGAGCAAGGGCGTGAAATCTTTGTAGCTGGCAACATCTCTAACTCAAACATCTACATCGAGGGTGACTCCGACTCTCATGAGCAAGTGCGATCTATGTATCGAGAGATGATCGCCTGGGCCAAGGAGGAGGGCGCTGAGCTCATTGTGGCTGAAACCATGTACTTCCTGGGCGAGGCAATGATTGCTCTCGAAGAGGCAAAAGCCGCTGAGCTCCCGGTTATCCTCAACGTTGCGGTATTTGACACCGGCGCCCTTCGAGACGGCTATTCACCCGGAGAGGCATGCAAAATACTGGCAGAAAATGGTGCCACAGTCGTCGGGACTAACTGCTTCCAAGGGCCGCGCACCATAAGGCCAATCCTTGATGAGATTCGGTCCAAAATAGGAGCGCACTTTATGTCCGCGATGCCTTCAACCTACCGAACCACCGACGAACATACCTCCCTGTTCAATCTGCCTGATCCAGGTAATACGGCGCAGCTCCCCTCGGGAAGAACCTTTCCTGATGCCCTGGAGGCGCAGAATTCCAATAGATACGAAACCGCTGAATTCGGAATGTATGCCCACAACTTAGGGGCAAAAGTAATCGGACTTTGTTGTGGCGCTAGCGTTATTCACCATCGCTCTCTTGCGGAGGCTTTGGGACGGGAAACAGCACTCACGCGTTATTCACCGGACATGAGCAAACACTTTTTGTTCGGAGATGACTCGGGACTCAATTCCGAAACTCAAAGATTTGGCGCTGACGCTTGAGTCGGAAAGACGGCAAACCTAAACGTCATTTCACCTAGAGGCTGGCAACCGAAACCACTCTGTCAAATCATCCCAAGCGAGACTTTGTGCTACAGAACAACCAGCGCAAAGCTACCGAGGAGACCAACACTGAATAGCACCATCAACGTCATGGTCATCGAGAGATAGCGGCCACTCTTAGCAATTGATGAGGCAATTGGCCCTGGGTTAGATAGCTTCGAAAGCTCTGCAACAATGCCGTGTGCCTCACGAATAATTGCAAACTGAGTCAAATTCCCCAGAGCACCAACGGTAACCAGGAAGGCTGCCGCGAAAAGCTTTTCTGCAGTGCTGGCAGCAACCAGATCACCGGTAATTGTCAAGAAGGTCAGCACGGCCAGGGCAATCACAGAGTGAAGCTGTGCGCGGGTCAGCTGTGAGCGCTTGTCATTCCATAGCTGAATCAAATCTTTTTCTGTCATGCCGTTGCTCCTTATCAGTGACCCAATAGCCCTATTGAGATTGGGGTCCAAGCCTAAGTCACATAAGTCGGGCTGGCGGGATTTGAACCCACGACCCCTTGTCCCCCAGTTAAGTGCAGGTTGTTCGTAGCTGTTCGCTGGTGTTCGTTTTTCCTGAGTTATCAAGGGTGCGAACGCCTACGAACACAGACGAACATCAGCGGAAAGTGCTCAGGTGGGGGAACATCTGGGGGAACAGGTGCTTTGTGAGTCTCACTACTTAGTGGTGAACATTTCTGTTTTTATGAACTCACCATCAATGTAGAGATGGACGAATATGTCATAGCCTGCTCCTGTGAATCGAACAGTTCTTCCTCCAGCCGCTTCCTAGCGACCTTGAATTAGCGCTTTTGGTCTTGGACGCATGGTGTCGCATGCTTACTCGGAATTCAAGGGGGACCTAGTAGCCTCAGGATCTCTCCTCATTGTCCACACGGCTGCCGTTGCAATTAGACAAAGTACGGCAGCAGTCATCCATGCAATTAAGTAGGTGCCTTGGATGTCCCTAATGATTCCAGCAAAAATAGACGCAACTCCGGCACCAATCATGTGTGTGGCGAAAACCCAACCAAATACAACGCCTGATTGCTGAAGGCCAAAATACCTCCGACACAGCTCGATTGTTGGAGGCACCGTTGCAATCCAATCAAGTCCATAAAACACTACAAAAAAGAACATTGGAGGCTCAACTGTCGGGCCCAGGAGGAAGGGAACGGCAAAAAGAGCAATACCCCTGAGTCCGTAGTAAATGGCAAGTAACACCACTGGATTGAACCTGTCGGACAACCAGCCTGAAAGAATCGTGCCAATGAAGTCAAAGACACCAATCAGTGCGAGGAGTCCTGCCGCAGTTGTAACGGGCATTCCATGGTCATGAGTCGCCGGGATGAAATGGGTTCCGATGAGCCCATTTGTTGTCCACCCGCAAATAAAAAATGTTCCAGCAAGAATTAGAAAGGGTTTGGTTCTCGAAACCTTTATAAGAAGTCTTAGGTTATCTGCCGCAGTCAAGGGTCCTTTGGATTCCTCTATCGGTGTTTCGGTAGCTAGCCCGAATGGACGCAACCCCACCTCAGAAGGGTTGTTCCGAAATAAAATTCCAAAAATTATCATGATGAATAGGGCCAGTCCCGCTACGGTAAAAGCGGTAACCCGCCAGCCATTTTCGGTCAAAACAAAACTCAAAAGTGGTAAAAATATCAAAGAGCCTGTGGCATACGCGGCTGAAAAGACACCAGTTATGACCCCGCGATGCCTATGGAACCATCGCCCGGCCACCAAGGAAGCAAAAACCAAGGCTAAGCAACCCGTGGCAAAGCCAACAAGCACACCCCAAGTCAAGATCAATCCAAGCGGTGTTGGAAATGCAACTGCCAAACTGGACCCAACAGCAACCAGTGCGAGGGCAAATGTGGCTACCCTTCGAATAGAAAATCTTTCCATCATGGTGGCAGCGAAAGGCGCAGTAATGCCGTAAAAGAATAAGTTAACACCTATGGCTACCGAGACAACAGTTCGATCCCATCCAAACTCGCTCTCCATCGGCTCGAAAAGCAATGAAATCGTGGAACGAAAAGCTGCCGCACCAAGCAGTGCTAAGAAAGTAACTGCCACGACGATCCATGGCCAGTATTTCAGTCTTCTCGGGGTTTCACTTGCCACTGCTTGAGACTAACCCTTGGATTCATAGAAATCCAGAATAAGCAAGTCGGGCTGGCGGGATTTGAACCCAAGACCCCTTGTCCCACCGTTATGGTGAAACGCCTGGTCCGGACTCGATTGACCAGTAATTCACAGCGTCAACAAACTTTTCCTCGGGTAAATTCATCCAACTTGGAAGGTCCTCTTCTTTTGAGAGATCAATGCTCATCATTTCCTGATCAAATTCAGCATAGAACTCATCCATGGTCAGACCAGTATGTTTCTTGAATGACCCGTGCCACCCCAACGACCATTGGTCTTGCAGAATAGAGACAAACAGAGTTCGAGGCGAAGTAAGGTGCATTAGGTAAAGGTTCATGCAACCCCAACTCACCGCGGGCTCTTCATACCCAAAGACATCCAGTTGTTGGCCGCCGTAGACTTCCTGTGCTTTTGAAACTCTGACTCCGCTCGGACCAGGCGAACTCTCTTGATAATCTCTCACCGCCCAAGAGGGGCACAAGTACGTTTCAATAAGTTGATTCGGGGCAAGATTTTCCCTTTGAACTGTCTCGAAAGTGAGACCAAGCCTTTGGCTGACATTTAGTTCGTCAAAGTAGTCCCTCAATATCCAACCTGGTGACACACCGGCAGACCCTTCAATGTACCACGTGGGGGCAAAACCATCAGGTGGTAATGGGGCTCCTGGCCCGTTACCACCGGCTCCTTCTTTGGACAACTCGTGCGCCCTCTGGACGTGGTGATGGTACTCGTGTGCAAACTCATGAAGAATCTCATAGGAAAAGAACAAACTTCCCATCGCCTCTCGATGGAATTGCCTATCTGGGTCAGACCAGTGTTCCGGTTGATTGCAGAAACTGTATTGGTCTGTCAAAGAGTTTGGTCCTGAATTGAAGCCACTTAGGCAACTCCTTCGTTCCCAGACCAAATCAATGGATGGCTCCTGGGTGCCGTTCCACCCAAACTCGAAATAACCCAACTGCTCGAGGCCATCAAGAACTTCAGAATTTTCAGCTGACGAGGAGCCCGCCTCGTAAATAGCGTGAACAAACCTGTCATAACCCCCAAGAGTTTCGATCAGTATGTCCATCCACTGACGGTAGTCAGCCCTCATCTCTGCGGTGACGATGTCTCCATAAAGAAGATGAAATTCAGGATCTGATTTGGGCACATTCATCCCGAGCGACGACAGATACATCGCGGCATCCTGAAGCTCACAAGGAAGTTGATCTCCTCGGATACCGCCGTCACGATAATCAAAGGCCCCGGGCGCAATGTAGTTGCTTGTAGAGCACGAACTGTCTATTTCGTTTGTCTCAGTGTCCTTTGAGGTTGAATCCAAATCAGCTTCTTTGACTTGTGTCTGCGCCGAATTCTCACTCTGTAGAACTGTTTCTCCAGACGCGCATCCAGCAAGGGAAAGTGCCATAACAACAGTCAGGCCCTTTATACCCATTGCTTTCTTGGACATGTCTACCGAATTTTCGTCTCTCTCAGGGGTTCAGATGCACCTAAGTTATCAAGACTTGGATTATTCCTCAAAAAACTTGAGCGAATGACCCCAAAAAGCCAGTTTGTGGGGAACATTCAGCATGAAAACCCCCTAGATCCCAGTCGGGCTGGCGGGATTTGAACCCACGACCCCTTGTCCCCCAGACAAGTGCGCTACCAAGCTGCGCCACAGCCCGCTTCAAGCCCTAAGTCTATTGGGCTTTACTCGCTCTGGATTGAACCCAAAGAAGAAGAGCAACAACCATTGCTCCGGCTGCAAAGAAAACAAGTGGAGTTGGGCTTTCTGGACTACCCAGTTGTCCTATGGTGTCCTGCCATGGCCAGAGTGCCCTGAGGGACCCAAGCATCAAACCTGTCATAACTACCAGGGTTATTCTTCGAAGGTTGACTAAAAGCCACCTAAGTGCGGTTGAAAATAGTGCCAATCCGACAATCGCTCCAAGCACAAAAACACTCAGGTAGCCAAAATCTAGGTCATTCACGGCAGCAATAGTTGGTGCATAGAAACCAATAGCGAGCAATAGAAACGAGCCCGAGACTCCCGGGAGTACAAGTGCACAAACCGCGGTCGCGGCCGCCAGGAAAACCAGAACCAAGCTTGGATCTGTTAGCTCCTGCCGAGGAAGGCTCACCAACACAAAAGAAATTGCTGCTGCCATCAAGCCCACAAGATAGTCAGCAGCTCGCCAGCTTGCGCCAACCATTCGATAGGGAACTATCAGCGACACCAGGATTAGACCTGCGAAGAGCCCTCGCATGTTCTCCGGCTGGCTCTCAAGAAGCGGCTCGATTGCAGCGGCAGCTGCAAAGATTGCAACCAGCATCCCGGTTAGAACCGGTAAAACCAAAAGCCAGTCAATTTGCTTTGCCGAGGCTGTTGCTTCTTGGGGTCTTCCTCTAACTAGAAAGACAAGAGCTTCAACCGCACTGGCCGCAGAGCCAATGATTCGCTCATAGATGCCGACTATTAGGGCAATGGTTCCGCCGGAAACCCCAGGTATGACCTCGGCTATGCCGATGAGGAAGCCGCGCAGGAGATTGGCGATCACCTTGACCTCTTCTCCCTGACCCTCACCCCAATTTCAACTGGGGTTCCTTCAAAGCCATAGAGCTCTCGAAGCTTGCGAATAATGAACCTGCGGTAACCGGCCTCCAGAAAACCGCTGGCAAAAAGCACAAACTTTGGAGGCCTTGATGCCGCCTGTGTTCCGAAAAGAATCCTCGGCTGCTTGCCACCCCTGATTGGGTGGGGGTTCGATGCCTGCAGTTCTTGAATAAAAGCGTTTATCTTTCCGGTCGGGATTCGCTTGTCCCAGTTCTCAAGCGCTACCTCCAAAGCCGGTACCAGCTTCTCGAGGTGCCTGCCAGTGAGAGCTGAGAGATTCACCCTTGGGGCCCAGTCGACATGTGCCAACTCAGACTCAATCTCCTTCTCCAAGTAGATGCGCCGCTCGTCATCAAGCATGTCCCACTTGTTGAACGCCAAAACCAAAGCTCGACCAGAATCTAACGCCAGCTGAACAATGCGAATGTCCGCCTCACTGATGGGTTCGGTGACATCGAATAGCACCACTGCCACCTCTGCCCTCTCGAGAGCAGCTGCGGTTCGAAGCGAGGCGTAGAAGTCAGCCCCCTGCTGACGGTGCATGCGCCTTCGAATACCAGCAGTGTCAACAAACCTCCAGATCTTGCCCGAGATTTCAACCTGCTCATCAACGGGGTCACGAGTTGTGCCGGCAAGTTCGTTGACCACTGCCCGATTGGTCCCGGTTGCCTTGTTTAGTAGCGAGGACTTACCAACGTTTGGCCTACCAATCAGGGCGACCCTTCGAGGCCCGATGTACTCATCGGGTGCAATCTTGGACTGCTGGGGCAAAACCTTTATAGCTGCATCCAAGAGGTCCGCTACTCCCCTACCGTGCAGCGCTGAGACTGGGTATGGCTCTCCTAGACCTAAGGACCAAAGCGAAGCCGCCTCTGGTTCGAGGTGTGCGTCATCAATCTTGTTGGCAACCAATAGCACCGGCTTGCCCGAAGACCTAAGCATCTTCACGACCTGCTCGTCAGAGGCGGTCGGGCCAACCATTGCATCCACTACAAACAGCACAGCATCAGCGAGCTCAACGGCAACTTCAGCCTGCTCGGCAACTGAGAGGTGAATGCCCTCGGCATCAATTTCCCAGCCACCGGTGTCCACAAGCGAGATCTGCCTGCCGTTCCAGTCGGCCCGATAGGTCACCCTGTCCCTGGTGATGCCAGGCTTGTCCTCAACCACGGCCTCTCTGCGGCCGAGAATTCTATTCACCAGCGCGGACTTGCCAACGTTTGGTCTTCCAACAACGGCTAATACAGGCGGGGCCGGGAGGTAAGTCTCAGAGCCGTAGTCATCGAGGTCAGTCTCGAGAATTTCAATGTCGTCTTCCTCGAGCTCGTAGGACTTCAGCTCATCACGCAGCAGGTTTGCCTTGGCAACCTCGAGCTCCTCATCGCTCATGCGCGTGACCTCTCAATTTCAGCAATTACTGCCTCGACACTCTCCTCGAAGCTTAGGTGGGAAGTGTCAATTAGCTTCACTCCCTCTGCGGGAGCCATGAACTCAACGACCTTCGAGTCTGAGGCGTCTCGGGCTTTTAGATTCTCCGTGCTCTCTGTCTTCTCTGCACTGCGCCTTTGGAGCCTGACCTCTTCGCTTGCTGTGAGCAGGATTCTTACACCAGCATCTACAAAAACCACGGTGGTTAGATCTCGGCCTTCGGAAACTACGCCATCAAGTCCGCATAGTGCTACTCGCGACCTTGCGTCCTGGTGCTGAAGAGAGCGCACCCTCGGCTCCCTCGCAAACTCCGAGACCCTGGAGGCGACCTCCTGGGTTCTTATCTCACTGGTTACGTCCACTCCACCAAGCAGCACCTCGGCTTTCTGAGGATCTAGCGAGATCTCATAGTCGAAAGACTTGAGAAGCTCTTCTAGGGGACTTCCTGGATTGTTTATGGCATGCAGAGCGAAGGCCCGGTAGCCAGCTCCGGTATCGAGATAGCCAAAGCCAAGGTGCTCCGCGACCGCCTTCGAGACGCTAGATTTTCCAGATCCGGCAGGTCCATCTATAGCTACTACTAAAGGCATTAGACCAGTCGCCAACCGTTTTGGGTGAGCTGTTCGCTTAGTCGCTCTGCCGCCTCTGGCAGGACCTGAATCTCTACCAAACCTATTTGAGCTCCCGGAGAGTGCTCAAGTTTGAGGTCCTCGATGTTCACTCCAACCTCGCCTATGAAGGTCAATAGAGATGCAAGAGATCCTGGGCTGTCATCGATTACAACTGTTAGTAGCTGGTAATCAACAAACTTGCCGCCGTGCTTACCGGGGATTCTTGAGACTCCGCTGTTTCCACGCTCCAGGAGGTTGTGGAGCTTCGCGAGTGAGCCTGGGGAGCCTAGGTTTTCAAGACTTTGAAGCAGCTCCTCAATGTCCTTTTTGAATTCGGCCAGCAGTGGTGAAACCAAATTGGCATTTTGGGAGAGAATCTGTAGCCACAGATCAGGATCACTAGATGCGATGCGGGATGCGTCCCTAAGTCCCTGCCCCGCAAGTCCGAGCTGCTGCTCATTGCCGGACTGGAGCCTTGCGGCAAGGGCCGATGAGACCAGCTGTGGCAGGTGGGAAACAAGTGCCACTGCTCGATCGTGCTCCTCTGCACTCATAACAATGGGTAGCGCACTTAGCTGCATCGCAAGATTCTTTAGCCTCTCGACCGATGCTGGTGGGGTAGCTGCCGATGGGGTTATTACCCACGGTCTAGCAAAAAAGAGGTCCGCTCTTGCAGCTCCTGGCCCACCCTTTTCACGTCCTGCCATGGGGTGAGAACCTAAGTACCTAAGAGCATGTTCTGGAGCGATTCTGGCAACCTCACGAGCAATCTCTGCCTTCACGCTTGCAACATCGGTAACCAGGGCCTGTGGGTGCTTTGCCAGTTGCCCGGCAACAACCTCCGCTGTCATCTCTGGTGAGACGCACACGATTACCAGGTCGTAGTCACCCTGAGCTTCCTTGCCTGCCCCGTACTCTATTGCGAGCCGAAGGTTTGCTTTTGAGCGGTTCTCAAGCCCCACGTCAATGCCGTGTTTAGTAAGCGCCAGACCGAGGGATGTGCCAATAAGGCCAGCCCCAACTATCTTTATGCGCTCTTGGCTCACTGCGCTAGATCGGTCCTGAGCGCTTGAGCGCCGCGAAGGTAGATGTGGCTAATTTCACTGCGCTGCTTCTTGGTATCCACGTGCATCATGAGACGAATTACTCTTGGCATGGCCCCGGCGACATCCATCTCCACCGAGCACATCAGAGGAACATCCCCCAGTCCTAGCTCCCTAGCGGCTAGCGCGGGAAACTCACTGACAACATCGGGTGTTGCTGTGAACCAGATTGAGATCAGGTCGGCCGCATCCAATGAATTCTCATGCAGCACCTTGGTGACAAGTTCAGCGGTTGACTTGAGTAGGTGCTCGCGCTCGTCACTTTCGAGCTGGATAGCTCCGCGAATTGCTCTTACTGCCACTAGCGCCTCTTTGTCTTGCCTGAACCCGCCG
>Ga0222719_10002481_pt1 | contig 16791 bp, 9 predicted proteins | sample C33_34DmetaG_FD_165039 | JGI IMG/M metagenome (GOLD analysis project Ga0222719, IMG submission 165039) | Estuarine water microbial communities from San Francisco Bay, California, United States - C33_34D | ecosystem: Environmental > Aquatic > Marine > Unclassified | place: USA: California... | reverse complement strand
AGAGATCTCCACGAATGTGCAAATTGGAGTGCATGTACACGTCGTTGTAGACCGAAAGACGGCCCTCCAAGAAGGTGTTCGAGAACACCATCAGATCGGTACCCACACGCATCTCCGTCTCGGTCACTCCCTGATACACAGAGAGCTCGCTGCCGATGATCGCGTCTCCCTCCACGAAGAGATCCCCTCGGACATGAAGATTGGAGTGCATGTACACGTCGTTGTAGACCGAGAGACGGCCCTCCAAGAAGGTGTTCGAGAACACCATCAGATCGGTACCCACACGCATGATGGTTTCGGTGACTCCCTGATATACAGACAATTCGCTACCGATGATCGCGTCTCCCTCCACGAAGAGATCTCCACGAATGTGCAAATTGGAGTGCATGTACACGTCGTTGTAAACCGAAAGACGCCCTTCCAAGAAGGTATTGGAGAATACCATCAGATCGGTACCCACACGCATCTCCGTCTCGGTGACTCCCTGGTACACCGAAAGTTCGCTTCCGATGATCGCATCTCCCTCCACGAAGAGATCCCCTCGGACATGAAGATTGGAGTGCATGTACACGTCGTTGTAGACCGAGAGCCGCCCTTCCAAGAAGGTGTTCGAGAACACCATCAGATCGGTACCCACACGCATGATAGTCTCGGTGACTCCCTGGTACACCGAAAGCTCGCTTCCGATGATCGCGTCTCCCTCCACGAACAGATCTCCGCGAATGTGCAAATTGGAGTGCATGTACACGTCGTTGTAGACCGAGAGCCGCCCCTCCAAGAAGGTGTTGGAGAACACCATCAGATCGGTACCCACCCGCATCTCCGTCTCAGTGACTCCCTGATACACCGAGAGCTCGCTCCCAATAATTGCGTCGCCCATCACGATAAGGTCGCCTTCGATTCGCACGTTGGAGTCGAATTGCGCATTTCCATTCGACAAATGAAAACGGGCTATAGGATTGTCCGTTCCTAAACCGAGATACCCAGAATCCTTGAGAATCATCTGTGTTGAATTTTCGTCTCCGAAGACCGCGATGTCGTTAACACCATGCTGAAACACTTGAATACCCGGTCCGGTTCCGTCAATATTTGAAATGATCAGTCTGTCTGTGAAGCGAATAGTCTCCTCTTCAAGGATGGTGCGCAAGCTTCCTTGCACATTTAGATCACCGTGAATGGTCAAGTTCGAACGCACATTCAAATTACTCATGAAAAACACATCACCAGCTACAGACAAATTGGAATGCAACAACATTTCGTTTTTCACGATAAACGCACCGGATGTCAAGGCGTCGATGGTAATTTCAGAGAGATCCGAAATACTACCCACAACGTAACTGTCGTGAATATCTTTCATATTCAAATATTCCGAGTACAGTTCGTTAGGAGTTAGATTTTGATCATGAATGTAGTGAAACATTCGGAACAAATCGGGATTGAACTTGGGATCGATTCTGTAGAGAAGCTCTTCTTCTACATTGGATCCTATCTCCGTCAAATACATGAACTGGTCATGAAAATGAACTTTACTTAATCTGTCGAATTCACCTTGATTCGATAGCTCGGCCGCCGCCAAATATTCCTCCGTTCCTGTTGTGTAATTAGAGTTGATGTCCAATATCCAATTGGAGTTGAAATGGAAATAGGTACTGAAATCATACTCCTCAAATATCTCCGAATTGTAAAAATTTATGATGGTAGGAGTTGTTTCATATTCCACGACGAACAAATCGAATACTTCCATCATAGATGTCTCTTCGGGAATATGTGGATTCAACTCCAAGTACAAAGGACCATCGAAATATAGCATTAACTCTATATCATCAAGCGGTGGTGTCATTTAAGTTATAACATTATTTAAAGATGAAACGTTTTGGATTTCAATAGCAACATATGGTATGTATTCCTTCGTGACTTTTCCCATGTTGGTATATTTTCCGGTTTACATTTACAATAAATTCTTCGTAAAATCCTTGGACTCTTCGGAGGAGTTTCTACGGTGCAAGGTACTTACGTCCGACGATTCGAATCTTCGCATTGAATGCGACTATCACGAACATATCACGGTGTCGCAGATCTACGAAAACTTGAGCCCTTACTGTAAAACGATCGACGTGCTCGACACCTCCGACTCGAAAACGATGCTCTTGTGTTTGGAACCAAAAAGCCCTGATCTCTTGGATACCCTAAACGATATGATGCTCCCTTGCGAAGATCCGAACGACAACGCGTACTCGTATCTTCCGATTATTTCCCAAACGGATTGACGACGATTCGATCCACCACATCTTGAGGATGTGTGAACAGCATATGGTGATCCCCTCCTTCGCATACTTTGACGCGTAAATGAGGGTCGTTCGAAACGGCTCTAATCATTTTTGTTAAATGCACGTATTCGTCGGTGCCGCCGCAAAGGATCCTTTTAAAACGTGCTTTGCTTCGATAAAGCGAGCGTTCCATATCGAAATTTGTAATGTGCTCTACGATTTGTCGACCCAATTTCGCGTATCCCATCCGGTAGATGTTGTTCACCACATCCGACGGAGACTCGGGGTTCAGCTTGATGTACAACCATCTCAACATTTTTCGACCGAGTACGAAGTAGTCGGCGAGTCGGATCAGTGTTAAACAAAGGCGCGCGTCTTTCCACCAAATCGATTTCAATGGGCGATAGGACGGGGTTGTGCGAAGTCGCCCGTTGTGTTCATACAACATGTCGAAGAGAGTCACGGGGGAGATCAATATCAAGGTGTCCACACGATAAGCTTCGGAAAACTTCAAGGCAGCGTTGGCCCCTAACGAAAACCCGATGAGCACACGATAGTCTTCGGCAGACATGATGTCGAAGCTACGTTCGATCTGGAGAGGATCGAATTGGTCGATGGAGTAAAACACGACTCGATCCATCGTCTCTCTACGTAGCAAGCGAATGAATTTTGAAAAATAAAGAGATGTGTTGCCCGCTCCTCCAATAATTACGATCATTGGATTTCACACCTTAAAAATTGATTGGTTCTACACTATGTTCGGTGAAGAAATCCCTTCATTAATACGCGTTCAATATGATGGACGCTTTATCTGCGCATAACTCCCCCTCGCGCGAGGACTCGATCGCGTATGTAATAAATCACTTGTGCGATCGAACGGATCCGATCGGTATCTCTCGAGAGGATTTAAGGATTGTGGTAGGGATGGAGTACGAAAAAATGCTCCAGAAGGGTGGATTCGGAAGTATGGCCGCGTGGTATCTTGAATCCGCTCGTATGCTAATCAACAACACACGGCTCGTTTTGGAAAAAAAATATGGAGTTACGATCGAACCTTATGTCTAAATGTTATCGATCAAATCCATGATGTACACATTCGCTTTTTCGATTTGTAAAATGTTCTTGTCGTTAATCGAGGTAAGTTCTTTAGGAGTATTGTACATGCCGATCACACTACATGTCGACATCATAATGTATAAAGGAGTGTAGAACATGATAAACAACCTCTCGTACTCTACAGGAATGGTGCTCAGAATTGCAATCACGCATAATTGAATGATCACGTGAAGCACGATGTTCAGCACCACATAGTAGTACCACTCTTTGTATATGGTGCAGTTGGACATCCACGCTTTCGCGTACTCGATTTCGTTCTTCATGTACCCTTGAAGTGCGGTTCGTGTCTTCGACAGACTGTCGATCGCCTCTTCCAACTCCTCGTTGATTTGTTCGAGTTTCACTTTCTCCACCTTCTCATTTTCGTATTTGCTTTGGAGCTCGTTGTTCATTAGAATAATGTATTCCATCGGTTTGTTCTCTTGACGTTGAAGAACTTTGTCGACCTTCTCGGTGTCGATGAACATTCGCTGGTTGGACATCTTCGTGGTTTATATTATTTGGGCTTGCTTCGGTTTCTAATTTCAATTTTTTTTTGTTCCAGTAGCGCACAACCACTTTATTAAAATTTGATTGCAAACGAACTGTCTCACTACACAGAGAGTTAACACAATGTATCTTTTGTTGAAATATGTGCCTGTAATGGATTTCCAATCCCGGCGTAATACATTACTTACATCGACTCATATACGATTCCCTCAAGATATCGAGTATTTATACGAACTGCGTGTAGAATTTACAGACGATTACTCGCAGTTTTCATCCTACATTTGTGAGTGTAATTTCAAAACCGAAGCAGATACATTCGAAGTATATGGTACACCGTTTCAATCCACCGAAAAAAACAGGGAAATGTACGACGAGTATGCTCGATACCAAAAAACAACAAACCCCTGTTTCAACCCTATATATTTCACTCCATTTGATTGCTGGCTACAAGGACGGTATCTTACCCCTCCACCATATGATCAATGTCCTTCCTGTTTTACACACATCACAACTATGCGTAGTAATATATATCAATCGATAGACTATTACTCGAATAAACATTTTCTGATTTTGGAGCTACCCGAAGCCCCCATCGATACGATTGTTGGTGATTTGCTGAAGTACAGCTACGGATTCGGATCTACCAATCAATTCAAACAAGAATGTGGGCAACTATTGAGGGATATTAAATTCGTATCGTGTAATCATAACGACTACAACAAATATATACCCATGTTGTTGGCGTATCAAAAAGAGAAGTGGACGAAACACACACAAAAATACATTCGAACCATGCTGTTACCCGAAATCGAAAAGAAATTACAAGATTGGAAGCCAAACACGATTCAACTCCCTATCTACGAACCGGAAGACGAAATAAACTTGGATATGTTAGATTAAATAATTTACTGATTTTTTTTGTTCCAGTAGCGCACGACCATGCCTTCGAAATCGTAGAAATACTTCAAGGCGTCGTCCAAATGATAACGCGTGGAGTCGTTCGCGATTCGATCGTGGTCGTAGTACATCCAGAACAGAACCGCCATTCCGTAAAGGCCGTTCAACGCGAAACACAGCGCTTCGGAGCTGCCCTCGAACACGTACGCAAGCAGACCGGACGCGACGGTGAGCGCTACGTACAAGAAAGCCAACGGTTTCCGTCTGCTCTTCGTGTAGAAGAGCGCGTCCACAACGAACATCCCGATCACGAGGGAGGTGCCGTATATCATCTGTTCGCGAAGACCCAAATAGTCCCAGATTTCGCCCATCAAAATCGAGGCGAAGAATAGATAGATGAAATTCCAGGTGTATCGGGCGGGTCGGTTGTCCGGATTCGTTTTGTAGAAGGCGTAGGCGCTCAAGACAGACAGAAGCGTATTCGCTACCGAAAACCAAATGTTTTTGGCAATTTCCGGGTTCCAGTACAAGAAGCCGCTCGTAACACACATGTGATAGCACATGATCGTCGCCAACACCTGATGCAACTCGTTCACGTAGTCACTTTGTAAAGTGGCGTTGGCGAGAGTCGAACGGGTACGGATGGCAAAGATGAAAAACACAATGGAGTAAAGTATCAAAAGATAGAGTTTATTTACATACATCCTACGCTTTATTTATCTGCACAAAAATCTTAATCGACGTCTTGGATTTCTACATCGGGGGGAGGCCCAGTAGCTCCTTGTGGAGGAGGCATCCCTCCCGCGGATCCGGCGGCGCTCATGAAGGAGGCCAGCTTCTCTTCCAACTCTTTCTTCATCTCGTTGAACTCCTCCGTCGAGGCGGTGGAGTTGCTCTCCAACCACGAGACCTTTTCATTCACGAAATCCATACACTCCTTCTTCGAATCCTCCGGGATGGAGGTGTTCGACTCCAGTGTGGACTTCATCGTGAACAGATAGTTCTCAAGCTCGTTCTTCGCGTCCACGCGCGCACGCGCCTTCTCATCCTCCTCCTTGAACTTCTCGGCCTCGTTGATCATCTTTTCGATGTCCTCCTTCGAAATTCGGCCCGAATCGTTGCTGATGGTGATCTTCTGCGATTTACCCGTGTTCTTGTCCTCCGCGGAGACGTTCAGGATTCCGTTCGCGTCGATGTCGAAGGACACCTCAATCTGCGGGGTTCCGCGCGGAGCCGGTGGAATACCGGACAGTTCGAACTGACCCATTAGCCGATTGTCCTTGGTGAATTGGCGCTCCCCCTCGAACACTTGGATAGTCACGGCGGGTTGGTTGTCGGAGTACGTGGAAAACACCTGCGACTTTTTGGTCGGAATGGTGGTGTTGCGTTCGATCAGACGAGTCATCACACCACCCGCGGTCTCGATGCCCATTGAGAGCGGGGTCACATCCAACAGAAGGAGATCCTGCAGACTCTCGTCTTGAGTTCCGGAGAGAATCGCCGCCTGCACCGTGGCGCCGATCGCGACCGCCTCGTCGGGATTGAGCGACTTGCACAGCTCCTTGCCGTTGAAGTAGTCGGAGAGCAGCTTCTGGATTTTAGGGATCCGCGTACTCCCACCAACCAAGATGATCTCATCCACCTCTCCCTTGCTCATCTTCGCGTCTTGAAGAACCTTGTCGACGGGCTCCATCGTCCGCTTGAAAAGGTCGGTGCACATCTCCTCGAAGCGAGCGCGCGTCACCGAAGTCATGAAGTCCTCTCCGTCGAACAAGCTGTCGATCTCGATGGTGCTGGTCGCGCTCGACGACAGATTACGCTTCGCGCGTTCGCACGCCGTGCGAAGACGACGCAAGGAACGCGGATTACCCGTAAGGTCCTTCTTGGTCTTGCGCTTGAACTCTTTCGCGAAGAAATCCACCAGAATGTTGTCGAAGTCCTCGCCGCCCAAGTGGTCGTCGCCCGCGGTCGCCTTCACTTCGAAGATACCGTCCTCGATCGACAGAAGCGTCACGTCGTGCGTCCCACCGCCGCAATCGAAGATGATCACATGTCGCTCCTTCGCGGTCTTCTTATCCATGCCGTAGGCGATCGCCGCCGCCGTCGGCTCGTTGATGATGCGCAGCACGTTCAGGCCCGCAATCACACCCGCGTCCTTGGTGGCTTGACGTTGCGCGTCTCCGAAGTAGGCCGGTACGGTGATCACCACGTCCTTTATCTCCTGTCCCACAAAGGTAGCAGCGATGTCTCGCATCTTAGTGAGAACCATGGAGGAAATCTCCTCGGCGTAAAAGCTCTTACGCTCGCACTTGTAATCCACCTCCACTTTGGGCTTGTTGTTGCCGTCATTCACAACATCGAAGGTCCAAAGCTTCTTGTCCTTTTGAACCAAAGGGTCGTCGAACGCTCGACCAATCAGACGCTTGGCGTCGTGAACCGTATTCTTTGGGTTCATGCTGGCCTGATTTTTCGCACCGTCGCCAATGATGCGTTCCTCATCTGTGAAGGCCACGTACGAAGGAGTTGTACGATTTCCTTGGTCATTTGCAATAATTTCCGCACGACCGTGCTGATACACACCAACACAACTGTAGGTAGTTCCGAGATCAATACCGACTGCAACCATAGCTGTAGTTTTTATAAAAATACACACAAACATTTAAATCATTTTAACTTACAGAAAAGTACTTAAAACACTCGGCTAAGCTTTTATATCTATACCGCCTATTGTGCACTACTACGACGATACACGTTCCTCATAAGATACGATTTGTTGTTGCCGCTCATAGTCAAAGTGCTCCAGTAGTTCGGCAACGCGGAGGAGTTGTCGATTCCGACCCCGAAGGGCTCGATGATATAATGCACTTGATTGATGGCCCCTCTTGGATGCAATCCGAACAAACCGCACACGTACGCGAACAATCCTACCGAAGACGCGTTATCCACCCCCCAACCAAAGCGCGTCGTCTCGTCGATATGACGAAGAAGTATCTGATCGAAGATTCGGAGACACGTCTCTTGCGACTCGCTCGTTTGCATCTTTTGACCTATATAGGCGTACAACGCCGCCTCGTTCAATCGATTGAAATGGTTGTCCTCGTGGCGCATGAAATAATCCAACGTATTTTTTATCACCTGTATTCGCTCGTTGGACTCGATGACCAGATTGAACAATTCGCGCGAGTAGAAGTGCTGCATCATCAGGTACTCCTCTCGTTTTCCCGACAAGTCGATTGAGACGGAGGAGGAGGTGTCGATCTTTACAACTTTGTGGGTCCTTGTCTTCGACTCGTGATCGAAGGCGTTCCTTCCGAAGTAAGGTTTGGTGTATTTTCCTTTAAAGCTCCGGAGCTCGCTTCCTTCGAAAACACCCCCGTCCGGATAGTACCCTGCGATGTTGTCCCCTTCTTTCGACACCGACTCGTTACCGCCCTCTTTGTACAATCCGAGCGGCTGCCCCTCCACATTGAATCGATAGTCTTCCGTAGGATCGATCAGTATAGTGCGTCCTGTTTCTCCGCCGAAGGCGAATCCGACATACGTATTGGTCGTAAAATGCAATTCTCCATTGTTGGTGCGCACATCCATGCCGTTTCGAGGATCTCTGAAGTCGAACTGAAAATTGACTTCCTCGTTGAACACAGGATTGATTCCCGATTCCACAATGTCGCTACGATTCTCAATTCTGTACAATCGCGCCATAGCGTTGTACACAGTATACCAATTGGTATGCTGCGCGGTGTATCTCAACTCGTAGGTAGCTTCCAATGTGTACTTCAGATTCAAGAAGATCATATACATTAAGAAGGTGTTGGTAGGAGAGTGAAGCTTTCCGTTCATATCAAGCGTATCCGTTCTCAACCGAATGTCCACAATGATCCCCGTCGGAGAGTAGGTCATCTCCAACATATCCAACAAAAACCGCGTGGTGTTTTTTAAAATCTTGTATCCTTTCGTAAACATCCAATCCAAATCGGAGGAGACCCGGTAGTAGTTCCATGTATTGATGCCCACCAGAGCGGTGTTGTGAATGTAGAGAGGCTCCGTGGAGGACCAGTACGTATCCCTGTACGCGCTACTTTCACCAACATACGGAAATTTAGCGCCTTTGTAGCCGTAGGCCAAGGCGATGTTTTTGGCGTTCTCCAACTGGTTGTATCGGAAATTCAGAATGATCTTCGCCATTTTGGGATTGAAAATCAACATCAACGGTACGACGTACATCTCACCCTCCCAGAAAATACTTCCGTCGTCGTCTATCACCGACATATTCAAGGGATTCGCGTCCGGATTTATGTCGTCTCGCAGTTTGGAGTACAAGGTGTACAAGGTATTCTTAATGTACGAATTGTGTTTTCTCACCCCCTCCTGCTCGATTTCAGATATGGTTGTAGCTGGCTCGATCTTCAATCGTCCTTGCCACAGACCGTTCCAGAGCTGAGAGTGTTTCAGAATGACCTCTTGGTCGGCCATCACCGCCAAACTTATCCGTTTGCATTCCAAATCCGGTTTCGAAAAGTCGTTGCTGGTCATAAGCGTTGTGAAGCTTTCGACGACAAGTTTCCCCGTGTTCGGAACATCGAAATTAAAACGCAATTTGCCTCCGGACTCCGTTTCATCCAACTCCGCAACACACTCCAAATCCGTCGAGGAGCCGCCCTCTTGCAAAACGTAGAGCTTGTAAGCTGTGCACGCGGCGACGAATACCCCGTCCAACTCGCATTCGCAGCACATCATGTTCGCACCCGAAATATTCACCAGAGTGTACAAAGATCCTTTCGCATTTACGAATGAATCCACTTTGTGACACATAGTCCACTCGTTTCGAATATCGGCCGTTTCCGGTAGGTGGGTGTTGTTCTGCTCGAGAACGTGCTGACTATGGAAAGTGTAGGGATACTGCCGCAGCGCTCTTAGCGTTTTTTGAACTTTCAAAGACCCTATGGCTATGGGAGTACCGTCCGATTCAAAATAACTCGAAGATTCGTAGATGCTTCTGAAATAGCCCTCCGGCATGTTCAAGTGCTGAATCGGTTTCGAGCGATTACAAGTGGAAGAGGGATTCGCGGAAAGATAGAAGCTGTTATCGAATAAATCCCAAACATTGTACACATTGTTCTGATAGGTGTTTATGGTGTCGAAATCGAACTTGTGAGTGATTCCGACTCTCGACATGCTCTCTTCGTCGAAACTTGTGTATGCGAAAATCTTTCCGTTTCCGACAATGACGGGAATGTACTTGCTTGGATTTGGATCACTAATCGAAATCCCCGAAGCGTCGTCGTAACTGACATCTTCCGTCTGCGAATCTGGGTTTAGCAACAGAATATATTCGCGGCTGGTTTCTATTAAATTCCTTGCGTGCTCCATCGTGTGCGAAGTGTAAACGAGCAACTCCATCGGATCGGGGTCTCTTAGCAACATTGTATTGAATAACTCGTGTACTTCATTCTCCAACATGCTCGTAAGCAACTTAATAATTAATTTAAAAAAAATAAACTATAAATCGAATTTCCAATCTATAATTCTAAAAATTGGTCCATATACTCTTCCAATGTCGTATCGTCTTTGTGTTTGAAATATACGATTGACGGATTCAGTATGATTTGTTTATCCATGTTTCTGATATCTTTGCAGAATCCGTGATGCTCGCAATACAACGTTTTTTTGTCTTTCACCGACACTCGTAAGTCTTTATCCACCCAAAACGAACATTGGTTGTAAACATGCGTAGGAACAAGCGCCATCCCACCAAAGCATGTGTCGCATTCCATAGTTTTGTTTTTTGTTGATAATTCGTCTAACATGCTCGTAATGCTCTTGTTTTTACCGTAATATGACTCTTTTTTGTAAATCAAAGCCAACGTGTCGTAATATCTTAAATTAGTAAAGTATTTACCATTACCGCTGATCAAGCCTATGGAACTGTTCGTTTGTAAAGATAATATCATACTTAACAAACACGTATGTGAAAACATGACTCTGGAATCTAACAGCAGAACGTAATCGGATGATAGTTCGCCGTGCAACTCTTTCAATTTGTTTCGAATAAACGCCATTTTCTCCCCTCTATCGTTCGATAGTTCGTGTTCGAATTTTCTGTATTTTAAGACGTCTCTGAACACTTGCCCCTTCCGTCGTCTTACGAAATCCACGGATTTGGCGTATGTAGCATCGGTGGAATCGTTTTCGTAAAAGTAGAATCGGAATTGGAGGTGTGGATACATATCGCTGATACGATCGAACAATTTGCCTATAATATCACAATAATCCGCCACGTCCCGAATCAACATAACCACGTCGATTCGACACGTCGAACCATATACCAAAGCTTTGTCGAAATAGAAGTCGTAACCTTGCAAGCCGTTCTTATTTTTTTGAATTTCCGACCTGTAATTAACGCACCGACACTTTAACAGAGGAGTGCCTTTCATATTGATGACACTCGATACATGATTAGGCACATTCTTCACACTCAAATGTTCCAAGATATAATAGCGTCTGTTGTCGATCGTGAGTACGTTGGTACCGTTGTCAAAATCACCCAACTCGAACAACACTTTTCCATGAACTCCCGGACCAGTAACGTGCAAACACGGTACGTCTCCTTCCGGATACACCTCGTTCTCGACGTTGGTACATATTTCTTCAAGCACGGCACCAATCGTTGGATCGCGCACATTTTTAAAGTACATGAAGGCGTTGTATATGTAGGAAGGGCTCGAGATAGTGTCCCGGACCAATATCCCGTCGTATTGATGTAAGAGTGCTAACAGTTTCTCGTAATTCAAACATCTGATATGCGAGTCCACGTAAAGCCCCCCCGTGTAGTATAGTTGAAACAATCTCCACACATCCGATCGAAACACCTCCGGTATCAGCTTTAAGTAAGTCTTGAGCAATCGATTCGATGCGCTCGATTTTATCATGTTGAGACATTCGATATCCGACGATAGCACGCTTCTCATCGAACAGTCTTTGAATATGTAGTTCCAGGAATTGGTGCACTCCAATATGTTCTTCGAGACGTTGTGTTTGTTCGAAATGGTTTGATACACGTTGATCCGCTTAGTACATATTTCTTTATAAAGGTAACTCAACACCGTCAGCTTATTGTTCGTGGCGTCGTCAACCAACATGTCGTAGGTTTTGCTCTCCCAAAGATGCAAACAATAGGGGTTGTTTTGTTTGATCTTATTGTATACAGTTCGTTTCGTCGAGAAGAGCTCCTTGTGATTTACGAAAGTGACGCTGTAGAACGCGTCAACTTTCATAACTTTCACTATGTGATTCTTTTCCAAAATCAATTGTCTGGGAAGCAAGCAACTGTGTTCATCCCAGTGAATGTCGCGCCCCTTCGAACGGAAGGTTCGATAACTCTCGTACCATTCGTTGATGAAAGCGTTGTTTTTACTACACAAAATGACCGCGTTGCAATACCGCAAATAGTCTTGAGTACCAATCACAAAGTCGTAGTTCAATAACGAGGAAAATGAACGCAAACACACAGTGTCGATATCCAAATATATACCTCCGTAATCTCGTAAAATCTGCAATCTTACCACATCCGCTTGATGGGCGTAATGACACAATTGTTTTCCGAAAATCTCCTTTGGAGGCGTAATTCGACGCACTATCACCAAATGTTTGACCTCCTCCCAATATATACCATGAGGAAGATTATGACACCAAAAAAAAATACAGCTCGGTTCAATGTTAATATGTGCTGATTTGATGGCCATACATTTGAAATATTCGAACTCTTGAGTTTGTTCGACGAAACCATACACAAAATGAACTATGTTGGGAATCATTTATACCCTACACATTAAGTAATATACCAATATATTATTTTACTGCGATTTCAATCGCTGAGTTTAAAAAAACTCGTATGTATATCATCATCGATAGCCATAAAAAGGATCGTAGACATTTCACTCCGAAATGGGTCCACTTTCCTTTGGAAGAACAATAGTATTCAAACCCTTTGTGTCGATTCAAGACCAGATGATACCAAGCGTTCATTCCTATCAAAACCGATAGATACACCAAGTGCACACGATTCATCTCTTTGTAAAAGAGTGATTTTTTTAATAGACTACCAATTCGTCCATTGTTCGTTTCTCAATCGCCCCAGAAGGCGCGCCCATCTTCAACTCGAAATCGATCATACAATCTTCGATGTCCTCACAGAATCCCTCCTCGCAAGCATCAGACCCTTCGGTATCCTCCTCTTCGGTGCTTAGCAATCTATCGATCGCTTCCGTATCCATACTAATCTTCGAATCTCCCGTTCCACATTGGGCGATTTGACCCAGTATGATGTTCGCAGACACCCCCGTAATCTTGTCCCGTTCTCCGAATATCCCCGCTTTGATCAGGATATCCGAAGTCTCCTCGAAGCTGCACTTCGCCAGAGGCCCGATATCCGAACGGTTGATTCCGTGACGATCGATAGAGAGCAGATATCCCTTGCAGGTCATGGTATCCACCAACAACGCGATGTGACGATGATTCACACTCGTGCTGTCGTTCAGAATGTCCTTGATCTCGTTGTACAACGCCTGGCGCGCGGCCTCCACGCCCAGAGTCTCGTAGATCTCCATAATATCGTTCGAAATCGTACGCGTGTTGTCCACGTACTTGTTGCCCAACACATCCACCAAGTTGGTACCGTCCGTCTCCAACACGTGCTCCTCGAAGTCCTCGTACACCTTGAAAATGGCCTCCTTCGAGAGAATCTTGCTCTTCTTTTTGTTGATCGAAGCCTTCTTGATTTTGGAAATTCCGGAGATGATGATCTTCTCCATGATGTTGAACTCTAAGCCCTTCAACTCCGTCACCACGTCGGTGATCGTGTTTCCGGTCAAGCGAATGCGGAACACCATGTTCTCGTTGTTGTCGTCGCTGAACACGCAATGCACCTTGTCGTCGCAATACATCGTGAGCGCGAGATGCACGTCGTTCGCATCCAATCCGAACTCCAACATCTTGGCGTGATCCAATTCGAAACGCAACACCCACGGAGAGGTGATCTCTGCGCACGTGGGATCGATCTGTTGAAATCGCGAGTAAGCCCGCATGAATCCGTTGTCTTGCTGCACATCGGTCGTCTGCGGATCCGGTTCGTAGTAGATCCGAGAGGAGATCACCATATCTTTGATGTGCGTCATCTGCACCGAGTTCATCGCGCGCTGCGCCGTTTCGTATTTTTCACGGTACTCCGGACGCAGGTACACCGTCAAAGAGGGCGCCTTGATGTTCTTGCTCACGCTCAGTAGCTCCTTGATCCGCGGCACACCACGCACCGCCTTCGATGCTGAAGCTACACCACTGAGATGGAAGGTGTCGTTCAGAATCGTCGACATTTTATCGACGAAATTTCGAGAAATCCTCGTCGTCATGTCATAAACATGTGTGTGCCGACTGCGTACCTCCTCCACTTTCACCACTCGGTCATAGAAGACGTTGTCTTTCAGGATCTCTTCGTACACCTTGCGATCCTTCTCATTTTCGCACAGACGCAACTTCTCCTCCACCTCTTTGATCGAGAGGTTCTCAGTTCCTTGGGAGGTAACAACGTCGGGTACGATTCCGAACATACCGTCCTTGGTGGTTGTACGTGCCGCAATGTTATCCAGCAATAGTTGCTTATAGTCGATGCAGATCTTGAACTTGCGAGCGAAGAGCACCGAGTTGTGCGTGTTCACATTCAAGTTGTACATCATGGTTGTTTGGAATCCTTTCTTGATCGCGTGCTTGTAATTAGAAGGAGACTCACGAACAGATGTAATGACACCGAACTTCTGCAAGATCATGCCGACACCCTCCAACAGAGAGCGGCTAACGGACGCAGCGGAAATCGAACGGGTCTTCTTCTGCACGTACCCATCCCCGCTGAAGTAACCGTCGATCAAACCCTTTAGGCACTCGTCCGGAGCACCCAAGAGCCATCCAGGCAAATGCTTCGTCCGGGAGGAGGTCTTCACTGTGCCCTTCGAGTTCTTACTGTCTTTATGCGTTTCGTACACGAGTTTCTCCAACACGTCGTCCACCACATCGTCCGCATTCTCGGTGACCAGATCCGGGCCGTCCTCCACCACCTCTCGCGAGAAGGCGCTCTGGAAGAGGCGGGCCATCACCAACGAATGAACGCGGATAGTGCGCGAGTAGCCCTTCGGCTTCTCACCCTCATCGAAGTGATAGTGAATCTCGTAGCGATCCAACCAAGCCTTGATACGATCCATGAAAACGTCGTCGTTGTTCGAAATCAGCACGTGGTGCTCGGTGGTGCATCCCTCCGAGAGATAGGCCCCGATGACGAAGCCGGTCTCCGCGTCCAAGGGAAGGACTTCCGGGAAGTGACACGACTGATATATACCCCCCTTCGGATACACACAAGCCGGTCTGTTTTCCAGCTGCGTACGACGACCGCTCTTTCCTCCGATTCCGAGGAAGGCGTCCACGAAGCCGTCGGAGCGCGTGTAGGGAAGCTCGAAGTTCACACCAATGTTCTGCTTCCACCAATGACGCGAACCGCGAGCGTTGTGTTTCGCTTTGATGTTGAGCGCCTTGTCCACCTCGGACATGTACACGAACTCACTCTTCGGAACCTGTTCGGAAATGTCCCACATGTTCAGCTGGCATTCCTTCGGAACCGGAACCACCTTGCACTTGATAAGATAGTCTCCTTCTTTCAAGTTCGCCCCGCAGCTCTTGAGCAACTTGTTGTTCTGACGAGTGATTACGCTTTCACCCTTCGTGACGGTGCTCACATTACCAGAGAGCGTGGTCACGCGAATCAACGTGTTCGTGCCGTCCTCGTTGATCGGAAGATGCTTCGTCACGGCGTCCACCGAGTCCCAGAACACGTTACCCTGTTCGTCCGCGGAGAGAATCTTTACGTCCTCCTCTTCGGAGATAGGGGTGTACGTCTGGTCACCGCGCTCGATGTAGCTGTATGTGGACTTGTCTCCTTTCGCGATACGATTCTCGATCCAATCTCCGATGCGATACTCACGGAGTTTGCCGTTCTCCGATACCATGATTTCCGTGTTGTACTCGACGGAGTTCAAGGTAAGTTGCGTCGAGGGCTCGCCGATACTCTGGGCCGCCACCACCCCCACCATCTCGGAAGGATTCACCAAGGACTCTTGATACTTGTGCGCAAAGTTCTCCACCAAGTAGTCGAAGGCGGCTTGCGTGAACTTGTGATGCACCACCATTTTCTTGGGAGAGAAGTAGTGACGGATCACGATCGCCATCAACTTTGTGCATGGGAATTTGGGATTGGGTGTGCATCGTTTGTACAGCTCCTCCACACGATTCAAGACGTACATAGGATTCAAATCGCTGGGTAGAGTCACGTTCTCCAAATCGAACATGCGCTTCGTGCTCTTGATCAAACGATAAGTCGCAACAGGATGGATCACGGTGATCTCCGGTTTGTCCTTGTACATCTGCGTGATGATGAACTCGCGATCTTGCAACACCTGATGGAAGAAGTCAGTCATCTTGGTTTGCCAGTTGGGAGTGCGCTGGAACTCCTTGATCACATCGTCGCTCAAAATGGCTCGCAGATTGTCGTTGTCCGTCAGAAGATACTGGTCCTCCATCGTACCCAAGGTGATGTCGAACGCCAAATAGTCCAAGTGATGCTTCTCCAATTTGATCGCGTCTACGGAGTCGTCTCCGTACTGATACTGGATGATGTTTCCACCCGCGCTTCGGACGGTCATGTCGAAGTTCACCTTGGCGTCCTCCATGGCCTTGATCAGTTTACGTTGCAGATACCCTGTTTCGGATGTTTTCACCGCAGTATCGATCAGACCCTCGCGACCGCCCATCGCGTGGAAGAAGAACTCCTGCGCGGTCAAGCCCTTGATGAAGGAGTTCTCCACGAACCCACGCGCCTCCGGACCGTCGTCGTAGCGTGTGAAGTGCGGCAGGGTGCGCGAGTCGAAGCCGTACTGAATCCGCTTGCCCTCCACCGACTGCTGTCCCACACAACCCATCATCTGCG
>Ga0222719_10002478_pt1 | contig 16817 bp, 15 predicted proteins | sample C33_34DmetaG_FD_165039 | JGI IMG/M metagenome (GOLD analysis project Ga0222719, IMG submission 165039) | Estuarine water microbial communities from San Francisco Bay, California, United States - C33_34D | ecosystem: Environmental > Aquatic > Marine > Unclassified | place: USA: California... | reverse complement strand
CATGGGTAGAGGACCCTGTCTGAAGCAAAAAGGCCTAATATCGTCCAATCCAGCTACATGATCGGCGTGTTCATGGGTAATAAAAAGAGCATCAATAGAATTGATATTTGCCCTCAGCATCTGTTGTCGAAAGTCAGGGCCACAATCAATCACAAAGGACTTTCCCTCCCATTCGACATGAATGGATACCCTTAACCTGCGGTCTTTGGAGTCCAAACTGTGACAAACAGGATGATGACTTCCTATTACTGGAATACCTTGAGAAGTTCCGGTACCTAAAAAAGTGACCCTCATGAAGCAAAATTAATCTCTAATAGTGTTGAACAAAACTATGTATATATTTCTCAATGGAGATATAAATTGATAATTTTGCTAAAGAAACTAATCTCTGTCATGGAAATCACTCACAAAGGCGATAAGGAAATCGACCTGACTCCTACCATCAAGCAAAAAGCATTACGGATTAATTTGAACGATGATATTTACGGCACTTTTGCCGAGATAGGCGCAGGACAAGAGACGGTGCGACAATTTTTTCGTGCCGGAGGAGCGTCTGGCACCATTGCAAAAGCCATGTCAGCCTACGATAAAGATTTTAGCGATGACATTTACGGTGTCGAAAAAGACGGAAGATACGTAACAGAAGATCGTCTCAAGAAAATGCTCGATCACGAAATGGATCTCATCGAGAAGCGATTGAGTCGCAAAAAGCATCCTAATAAATTATTTTTCACCTTTGCCAACACCGTAACTACTATAGATTTTGCTAAGCAATTTAAAGGTCATGGTTGGGTCGGGATTCGTTTTCAAATTGACCCCAATCAAGGCTACAACGACATTATCCTTCACGTTCGTTTTAAAGAAAACGATGCCAGATTGCAGCAAGAAACTTTGGGAATTCTTGGCACCAATTTGATCTACGGGGCATTCTATAAATTCAACACCCCTAAAAGTCTGCTGAAATATCTCTACGACCACCTGAGTCAAGATCAATTGGAAATTGATACCGTGAACTTCTCTGGACCTGTTTTTGAGCATGTGGACAATAGATTAATGAGTCTGCAATTGGTCAAAAATGGGATGACCGATGCGGTGATGTTTTCACCCGAAGGTATCAATGTACTTCCAGCTACTCAGTTGTACAAAAAAAATATATTGGCGCTCCGAGGAAGCTTTCGTCCCGTAACTAGAGTCAACATTGACCTCTACAAAAATGCTCTTGACATGTTTGCCAACGAAAAGAGAGTGAACCGAGATACCACAGAAGTCATATTTGAAATCACCCTATCAAATTTAAAATCTGAAGGCGAAATAGATGAAGCCGATTTTCTATCACGAGCAGATTTATTGTGTGCATTAGGCCACAAAGTGCTGATATCTAATTTTAAAGAATACTACCGACTGGTGGAATATTTTTCTAGTTATACAAAGCAACGGATTGGACTGGCCATGGGAGTCAATAATTTAGTTGAAATTTTTGACGAAAAGTACTACCGGCATTTGTCAGGTGGCATCCTAGAAGCTTTTGGGAAATTGTTCTTCAAAGACTTAAAGGTTTATTTGTATCCTCTGCTTGCTGAAGACCATTCACTTAAAGACAGTAACAACCTCAAGGTTCATCCGCGAATGAAAGAGCTCTATAAATTCTTTAAAGAAAATGGTAGAGTTGTTGATATTAAGTCTTACGATCCAGCTCTATTGGGGATTTTTTCAAGAGATATTCTGCAAAAAATCAACAACAACGAAACAGGATGGGAAAATCAAGTGCCAGACGGAATTGCTGAACTTATTAAGTCGCATAAGCTTTTTGGCTGGGCTTCTGCAGCACCAGCATCAGTTTAAGACTCCAAGATTTGTGCAGCGTGCGCTTTGGTCTTTACTTTTGAGATTACGCGCTCAACCGTGCCTGACTCATTAAAAACGAAGGTTGTTCTATGAATACCGTCGTAGGTTTTACCCATAAATTTCTTTTCGCCCCACACCCCGAACGCATGAATTACTTGTTTGTCAATGTCTGCTAATAGTGGATAAGGAAAATTGTATTTATTCTTAAAATTTACCTGCGCCTTTTCGCTGTCTGCGCTGACACCAATGATGCTGTAACCGGCATCTTGAAGTGCTTTATAATGATCTCTAAGATCGCAAGCTTCCGCCGTGCATCCCGGTGTATTGGCTTTGGGATAGAAAAAAACTACTAATTTTTTCCCTTTGAAATGAGATAAATGAACCTCATTACCTGCCTCGTCTCTCACCGTTACATCCGGCAATTGGTCTCCTACTTTTAACATATGCATCAGTTTGTTTATTTTTGGTAAAATTAAGCATTGATGACCAAACAAGAAAAAGTTGATTTTACCATAGAAGTGCTTAATGATTTGTATCCCGAGATACCCATCCCCTTGGATCATAAAGACCCCTATACACTATTAATTGCAGTTTTGTTGTCAGCCCAAAGCACTGACGTAAGAGTCAATCAAATAACGCCTCTATTGTTTTCACGAGCAGATAATCCTTACGATATGGTTAAATTGACCGTGGAAGACATTAGAGCAATCATCAAGCCAGTGGGTTTATCACCTATGAAAAGCAAAGGCATTTATGGTTTATCTCATATACTTATTGACAAATACCAAGGCGAAGTACCTCAGAGTTTCGAAGCCTTAGAGTCTTTGCCCGCGGTTGGTCACAAAACGGCCAGCGTAGTGATGTCTCAAGCCTTTGGTATTCCAGCTTTCCCTGTTGACACGCATATTCACCGACTCATGTACCGTTGGGGGTTTAGCAACGGCAAAAATGTTGTACAAACTGAAAAGGATGCCAAACGCTTGTTTCCACGAGAACTCTGGAACAAATTGCACCTTCAAATGATTTGGTATGGACGCGAATATTCCCCAGCTCGTGGTTGGAACTTAGACACAGACATCATCACTAAAACCATTGGCAGAGCAACTGTTATTCAAAACTATCACAAGAGTAAGAGCCGTTAATTTAAGCAGCATTCAAAGTACAAATTACCTGAGGCGATAACATGCAATGACTGCGCATAAGCCAACAAGAAAGCTGTTGTTTCGAGTTGAATATTGTTTTGAATAGAAGAATTAGAGTAAAGTTTTGCCATAAGACTGTTTATTTGGTCTTATAACGCCTGGCTGAACTTATTATTTTACCTAGTTGTTTAAAACTACTCCAAACTTGTCAACAGCCTTTCTTAAATTAATCAAAGCATAGCGCATCCTCCCCAAGGCCGTATTAATACTGACGCCTGTTTGCTCAGAAATTTCTTTAAAACTCATATCTCTAAAAAGTCTCATTTCCAGCACTTCGCGTTGGTCACTCGGCAAAACATCGAGTAATTTGACAACATCCAATTCTACCTGATCTTTGATAATTTGATTTTCAGCATTTAAGCTGCTATCCGAAATGAGTGAAAAAATATCAAACTCACCGTTATTCCTGTGAACTGGGATTCTGTTTTGTTTTCTAAAATGATCAATGACCAAATTGTGCGCAATGCGCATAACCCATGGAACAAATTTCCCCTCTTCATTATATCTCTTGGATTTGACTGTCCGAATTACTTTCAAAAAGGTATCTTGAAAAATATCCTCTGAAATATCCCGACTGTGGACTTTAGAATAAATAAAGTTGAAAATTCTACTGCGATGTCTATCGATAAGTGCTTTAAGAGCCAAATCGTCGCCTTGAACAAAAGCGGAGACTAAAACAGCATCGGTGGTTTCATTAGTATACATAACATCTCTGTTTAAACAGTTAATTCTGCGATTAGTAAAATAGAGTGTAATGTTTTTCTAAGGCTGCTTTTTAAGAGTGTTATAGGAACAAATATAATGACATTAGACCAATTAATTGTTTACATCAATAAAAATAGTCAAGATTCAAATCAGTACCTTTGCAAATTCAAACAAAAATAATGCCAAGACCTCTCTCCAGTGCAAAATATAAAGACGCTATTTACATAAAAGGGGCGCGTTTGCACAATTTGAAGAATATTGACGTCGCCATTCCTAGAAACAAACTTGTAGTTATCACGGGGTTGTCGGGGTCTGGGAAGTCGAGCTTGGCTTTTGATACGCTTTATGCTGAAGGTCAGCGCAGATATGTTGAAAGTTTATCGAGCTACGCCCGACAATTTCTTGGTCGACTCAACAAACCTCTTGTTGACCATATCAAAGGGATATCTCCAGCAGTAGCCATAGAGCAAAAGGTAAATACAACCAACCCTCGATCGACTGTTGGTACCTCGACGGAAATTTATGACTATTTAAAGTTGCTCTATGCAAGAATCGGACTCACGGTAGCTCCTAAGACCAATAAAGTAGTCAAGAAAGACACGGTTTCCAACGTAATAGATTATGTGAAATCTATCAACGAAGGCAGTAAATTATTATTGCTAGCCGAAATAGTTTTGGAAGAAGGAAGACTGCTTTTGGACAAGTTTAAGGTGCTGCAGCAATTGGGTTTCTCCCGTCTAAAACATGATGAGGACATTGTGAGGATTGAAGATGCGCTCCAGTTAGAGTCGCCTGAAGGGCAATGGTTTATTGTTGTAGATCGCGTGGTCGTTCGAACAGATGAGGATTTTCTCAATAGATTAGCGGATGCCATAGACATGGCCTTTTACGAAGGCAAGGGTCGTTGTATTATAGAAAACTTGGATCGCCACACCACCCAACAATTCAGTAACTTCTTTGAGTCAGACGGGATTGCATTCTTTGAGCCCAATGTTCATTTGTTTAGTTTTAACAATCCATATGGCGCATGCCCTGCCTGCGAAGGGTATGGAGATGTCATTGGAATAGATGAATCTTTGGTTATTCCCAACACGAGTCTCTCCGTATTTGACGACGCTATTGTGCCTTGGCGCAGTGATAGCATGAAAAAGTATAAGGAAAAATTAATCCAACAAGCTGCAGTCAACGACTTCCCAATTCACAGGCCCTATTTTGAATTGACCCCCGATCAAAAGAGATTGTTATGGGAAGGCAATAAGAGTTTTAGGGGAATTCATGCTTTCTTTGAATACTTGGAGTCCAAAGCCTATAAAATTCAGAATCGGGTTATGCTCAGTCGCTTCCGTGGAAAAACCATTTGTCAAAGTTGTCATGGTACAAGATTGAGATCTGAAGCGAATCATGTCAAAGTAGGCGACAAAAGTTTGTCCGAACTTGTAGTCTTACCGGTAGACCAGTTAATGGTGTTTTTTGAGGATCTTCAACTAGAGCCCCAACAATTTGATATCGCCAAACGGCTCTTGCATGAAATCAAATCAAGACTCAACTTTTTGTCCAAAGTAGGCTTGACTTATTTAACTTTAAATCGAAAATCGAATAGTTTATCGGGAGGGGAAAGTCAACGCATCAATCTGGCAACTGCACTAGGTAGCAGTTTGGTCGGATCCATGTATATACTTGATGAACCAAGTATCGGTTTGCATCCGAAGGATTCTCAAAAGCTTATTGAAGTTTTAAAGGAGCTGAGAGATATTGGTAATACCGTTATTGTGGTTGAACACGATGAAGACATTATGCGCCAAGCGGACGCCATCATAGACATTGGACCTGAGGCTGGTACTTTTGGCGGTGAGGTGGTTTCTCAAGGGAACTTAGACCAATTAATGGCATCAAATTCATTAACTGCTCAATATCTTAATGGAACTAAATCCATTGAAGCTAGGCCAGCTCGCCACACTGATGGGGCCCATATTTTAATTCAAGGTGCCAGAGTGCATAATTTGAAAAATATTGATGTTTCATTTCCACTCAATTGCCTGACAGTTATTACTGGAGTTTCTGGCTCTGGTAAAAGCACATTGGTTCGAAGAATACTCTACCCAGCCGTGCAAATAGCCTTGGGAGGATATGGCGAAAAACCGGGAGAGCATTCTGCTATAAAAGGATCTTTTGACCATCTCAAACAGGTTGAATTTGTAAATCAAAATCCTATTGGTCGATCGTCTCGGTCAAATCCAGTGACCTATATCAAGGCCTATGATGACATACGTTCTTTATATGCCAAACAACCACTTAGTAAGCAAAGGAAATTTGCAACTAAACATTTCTCTTTCAATGTTGACGGCGGAAGATGTGATAACTGTAAAGGCGAAGGAAGCGTGACTATAGAAATGCAATTCATGGCAGATGTGGAGCTAGAATGTGAGGTTTGTAAAGGTCAGCGATTTAAAAAAGAGGTGTTAGAAGTCCAATATAAAGGTCGCTCAATTACAGACGTTTTGGGCATGACTATTGATGACGCGATAGCATTTTTCGATCAGTATCAAGAAACTAAAATTAAAAGTAAATTGTTACCGCTTCAGGAGGTTGGTTTGGGCTATGTCACTCTAGGACAAAGTTCTTCTACCCTTTCGGGTGGAGAGGCTCAGCGCATCAAACTCGCTTCGTTTTTAGGCAAAGGACAGCAGTCCGATGCTCATCTGTTCATTTTTGATGAGCCTACCACTGGACTTCATTTTCACGATATTCAAAAGCTACTAAAATCTTTTGATGCTCTGATAGATAACGGCCATTCGGTTATAGTTGTTGAACACAATTTGGACTTGATTAAATGTGCTGATCACATCATAGATTTAGGACCCGAAGGAGGGGAAAAAGGCGGTTATGTTGTTTGCTGTGGCAGTCCAAAGGAGGTTGCTCAACACAGTGAATCGGCCACAGGCGTCTTTCTAAAAGAAAAAATCAAATCACATATCGCGTTATGAAGTCAACTCACAAACCTACAAAGCTTTTTTGGGTCATCACTATTCTGGCTCTTTTTTGGAACATATTTGGCCTGTTTCAATTTTTTGTTGAAATGACTTTGACAGAGGAAATGTTAGCCCAGTACCCTCAAGACATTCAAAATTTTATGCACCACGCTCCTACTTGGTTCATCTGCGCCTTTGGAATAGCTGTTTTTGCTGGGGCTTTAGGAAGTTTGGCGCTTGTTTTACGCAGAAAACTGTCCCAATATTTGCTCCTTCTGTCATGCCTTGCAGTTGTGGCAATGACTTACTATGATTTTATGGTACAAAAAGATGTGGTCATGAACTTAGAATTTGGCACTATGCCAGTCATCGTATTTGTTATTGCAGTTTTGCTTCTCCTATTTTCCAGAAACGCCAATTCAAAACAATATCTGCGGTAACTCAATAGGACAACAATTCTACTAATGCTTGCCCAAATCGCTTTTCAGGCATAAATTGTTCTTCCAATAGAGGGTTAAACGGCACTGGTGTTTCTAGTGAAGCCACTCGCTTGACGGGTGCGTCCAAGAATTCAAAACAGTTTTCAGTAATCAAAGCTGAAATGTCTGCCCCTATGCCTCCAAACATAGTATCTTCATGGAAAATGACAGCCCTTCCCGTTTTTTTTACGGAATCAAAAACGGCAGTGGTGTCCAATGGTTGTAGTGTGTTCAAATCTATTAAATCAGCAGACACCTGAGGCATTTCTTTCAGTGTAGCTAAAGCCCAATGTACTGCTGCCCCATAGGCAACAATAGTCACGTCATTTCCTTTTTGACGCAGCACAGCTTCACCAAATGGAATGGTATAATAGTCCGTTGGTACCTCTTGGCGAACACTGCGATACAATGCTTTGTGTTCAAAAAACATGACGGGATTTGGATCATTAATAGCAGTTGCGAGTAATCCTTTGGCATCATAAGGGAAGGCGGGATATACCACCTTAAGGCCTGGTGTTTTGGTGAACCAAGCTTCATTTGTTTGAGAATGAAAAGGCCCGGCAGCAACGCCCCCACCACAGGGCATTCTAACCACCACATCGGCCTCTTGTCCCCAGCGATAATGGACTTTAGCCAAATAATTCACCACAGGATTAAATCCAGAAGTTACAAAATCGGCAAACTGCATTTCAACCACCGATTTGATACCACCAATGGATAAACCCATCGCTGCTTCAACAATACCCGACTCACAAATTGGTGTATTGCGCACTCTGGCTTTGCCAAACTGCTCGACATAGCCTTCGGATATTTTGAAAACTCCTCCATACTCTGCAATGTCTTGACCCATTAAAACCAAATCGCTGTGCTTTTCCATTGATTGCCTCAGACCATCTGAAATAGCATCAATAAAGCGTATTTCTTTTATTGTTTCGGCAGGCAAAACCGGAATGTAATTGAATGGAGCATAGCAGTCCCTAAGTTCAACCTCGGCATCAGCAGTGATATTATCCGCAGCGAATGCCTCCTGCAGGGCTTGGTCTATTTCCTTTTTAATGTCTTCTGACATCAACTGGATTTCCTCAGTAGTAATCAGTGATTTATCTATCAAATACTTTTCAAAATTGACCAAAGGATCTTTGGCAGCCCATTCATCCATCAATTCTTGTGGCACGTATTTGGTGCCGCTAGCCTCTTCATGACCTCGCATGCGGAAGGTCTTAAACTCAATTAAAATGGGCTCTGGATTAATCCTCAGCTCTTCAGACAATTTTTTTATTGCTGTGTAAACTTCCAAAATATTATTCCCATCGAGAATCAAAGATCTCATCCCGTATCCAATCGCACGATCGGCTATATCCTTACAATTGTATTGCTCATTAGTTGGTGTTGACAAGCCATAGGCATTGTTTTCTATACAAAACAGCACGGGTAGCTTCCATACTGAGGCCACATTTAGTGCCTCATGGAAGTCTCCCTCACTGGTTCCACCATCACCAGAAAATACTGCAGTTACTCCCTTATTTTCTTTGAGAATATCTGCCAATGCAATGCCATTGGCTACACCAAGTTGAGGGCCTAAATGCGAAATCATACCCACTAATTTGTAATCTTGGGTTCCAAAATGAAATGAACGATCCCGGCCTTTTGTAAACCCATCGGGCTTGCCTTGCCACTGACAAAATAAACGGTAGAGTGGCACCTCTCTGGTAGTGAATACACCCAAATTGCGATGCATGGGCAAGATATAGTCCGTCGTTTTCAAGGCAGCTGTTACTCCTACCGAAATAGCTTCTTGTCCAATACCAGAAAACCATTTAGACACCTTGCCCTGACGCAGTAATACTAACATTTTTTCCTCGATCAGTCTTGGAAAAAGTAAACTGCGATACAAATAAAGTGCATCGGAGTCCGACACAGAATATTTGTTAAAATCTAGCGCATGAAGAGGTTTCGGCTGTTTTGACATATCTTTTTGATAACCCATCAAAATTATGAAAAAAGATGGAGTTTCAGCACATATTATCCCAGAGTGAATTTTAGTATATTTGAAATCAAAATATCTGAAAATGAACGAAATTCCAAGTGTAGATTTAAATGATTTTTTGACCGATGACCCTGTTGAGAAACAGGCCTTTGTCAATGCCATCGGTGCTTCTTTCGAAGAAATAGGATTTGTTGCATTGAGTGGCCATTTTTTAGAAGACCAATTGGTCGAGCAACTCTATGATCAAATTCAAGCTTTTTTCGCCTTACCGCTTGATACCAAAAAGTCATATGAGATTGAAGGTCTGGCCGGACAACGCGGCTATGTATCATTCGGTAAAGAAAGTGCAAAAGGTCGCAATGTGGGTGATCTTAAAGAATTTTTTCACTTTGGACAGTATGTCGAGGACGATCCTGTGCGAGCTAAAGAATATCCTGAAAATGTTTTGGTCAAAGAACTGCCCGAATTCAATGCAGTAGGAAAGGAAGTTTATCAAAAGCTCGAGTTGACAGCCAAGTATGTATTGAGAGCTCTTGCTTTGTATCTGAAATTAGAAGAGACTTATTTTGATCACTTCATTCACAATGGCAATAGCATACTAAGACCAATTCATTATCCACCAATAACTGAGGCTCCCGATAATGCGGTGCGAGCAGCAGCCCACGGAGATATCAATTTGATTACCTTGCTCATGGGAGCTCATGGTCGTGGTCTTCAAGTTCAAAACAGACAAGGCGATTGGATTGATGCCATTGCCGCTACCGACCAATTGATGATCAATGTAGGAGATATGTTGTCTAGGCATACGAACAACAAGCTTAAGTCCACCATCCATCGGGTAGTTAATCCTCCTCAGTCCGAATGGGGCAATTCCCGCTATTCAGTGCCATTTTTTATGCACCCGATCAGCGAAATGCCATTAAATGTTTTAAATCAATGGGTCGATGCCGATCATCCTAAAGGTTTCGAAGACATCACTGCAGGAGAATTTTTAGAAGAGCGTCTGGTCGAATTGGGGTTAAAGAAAAAATAGCGCATGGACATTCAAGATAAGTTGCGCCACCTTTTTCCAGATCATCAATCCGAAGAAAAAAATGAGGACGATACTCCTGATGCTGACTTTTGGATGCAAGAAGATCCCATTTTATGCAAGTATGAAAAGCGCAAAGGGAAGCCCATAACTTTATTAGAAAACTATAATGGCGCTGCTTCCGATTTTAAGAAATTAACTCAAAGGTTACAACAAAAATTTCATGTTGGCGCAAGCGCCAAAGACGATAGAATACTGCTTCAAACAGCTCATCGGGATAAGGTCATGGATTTTCTTAAGTCATTGGGATTCAATGTAAAAAGAGTTGGGGGATAAACCTAAATATTATGACAAAAGCCGAGCTTATTTTAAATCCTGACGGGAGTGTTTATCACCTCAATACACGGCCAGAGCAGGTAGCCTCCAAAATTATTGTTGTTGGCGATCCCGATCGGGTTTCGAGGGTGTCATCCCATTTTGATAGGATTGACGAGCGTTGCCAAAAAAGAGAATTTATTACCCACACTGGAATTTATAAAAATCAACGAATTAGTGTCATTTCAACAGGAATTGGCGCAGGAAATATAGACATTGTATTCAATGAGCTCGACGCCCTTTTTAATATCGACCTATCTACAGGAGAAGCTATCGCAACGTTGAGTAAATTGGACATCATTCGCATTGGAACATCTGGGGCCATTCAACCTGATATTGAAGTTGGCAGCCACCTGATCAGCACTCACGGCTTGCATTTAGGCGGATTATTGAGGTCCTACGCTGGGATAAAAGGAAATTCAAGATTTGAAGATGCTTTGAAAGCACACCGCCGTCTGCCGATAGGTTTAGCAGATCCTATATTGGTTAAAGGCAACAGCGATTTGTTAAATGCGTTTATATCCGAAATGGATATTCAAGGCATATCGGTCACTGCTGATGGGTTTTACGGCCCTCAAGGTCGAGAAATAAGACTCAAGAGTCAACTACCACATTTTTACGAGGACCTTCAAAGTTTTGATTTCGAAGGATTGCGTTTGACAAATTTGGAAATGGAAACAGCTGTCATTTATGGACTTTCAGAACTATTAGGCCATCGGGCCATTTCTTTAAATGCCATTTTAGCCAATCGTGAAAATGGAACGTTTAGCAGCAATCCTGATCAAACTATAGACGCTCTAATTGAGAAGACCCTCGGTGTCATTACCAATTTATAGGCGCTTTCCCCTGCTTTTTCAAATGATAATTAACTTGACTGAAATGCTTATTGCCAAACCAATAGCCTCTATTGGCACTTAAGGGCGACGGGTGACCGCACTGAAGTACAATGTGCTTAGATTGGTCAATGAATCGGCTTTTATTTTGAGCGTAAGCACCCCAAAGTAAAAATACCACCCCTGCTTTTTGTCGACTAATGTGTTCAATCACAGTATCCGTAAATTCTTCCCAACCTTGGTTTTGATGACTCCCAGCCTTGCCCTGCTCTACCGTTAAAACAGCGTTTAAGAGCAAAACACCTTGCTCTGCCCACGGCCTTAAATCTCCTGACGCTGGATAGGACTTGGACACATCAGATTCCAATTCCAAGAAAATATTTCTTAGCGAAGGTGGATGCGAAATTCCCTCATGAACGGAAAAGCATAGCCCGTTTGCTTGACCCTCGCCATGATAGGGGTCTTGACCTATCACCACAACCTTGAGGTTATCAAAACAACAAAGTGCAAAAGCCTCGAAAATATGTTCCAATGGAGGATGACAGGTCGAAGCATTGTAAGCCGTAGTCACAAATTGGCAAAGCCCGTTAAAATGAGGCGCTGCCAAAGTGCGACTCAGAAATTCTAACCAATCGTTTTGTGGGTATTGGAACATGCTCGACATGCCCAAAAATAACAAAACTATCGGCGTTTCGGTCAAGATTTTTCTTGAGACAAGAGCATTGGCCCAACAAAGAATCCTTTACCGATGAAATACAAGCCCACACCAGTCCACAGATGATCTTCTTTAACCAATCCGTTGGAAGCTAATAAAGTGATCAAACCGCCGGCTACACAAAGCACAGCGGCTATAATGGCAAAAAACTTTAATTGTGAAGTTGACATAATAGTAGGTTTTAAGATTTGTTATGTGTAGATATGAATAAAAACTTACACTTTACTAACTCTTTGCAATATTAGTTAACTTTGCCTAAATCCAAGTTTATGGTGCATGTCAGCGCGGGAACCCTTAAAGACTTAGAGTTTGATCAAATCAGGCAACTGTGCGCAGCTTACTGCGTCACAACCATGGGGCGATCAGCAGTTTTAGAAATTAGTCCAATGGCACTGATTTCGGATGTGTCTCATGCATTGCAAAAAGTCAACGAGTATTTGTCCAGCTTCCATAACGACAATACCATAACCAATCACGGTTTTGAAGCTATCAACAAGGCATTGAAAATGATGTCTATAGAAAATACCTATTTAGAGATTGCCGATTTTAGAAATATTGCCAGTTTGGCTGAAACAGCCAATACATTAATTCTATTTTTTAAAAAATTCAAGGACTACTACCCCACCCTGAATGAAGACGCTTCACTTATGGCGCCTAACAAAACCATCGGGCTCGAAGTTTACGCTGTTATCGACAAGTTTGGCACAGTCAAAGACAACGCTAGCGCCTTGTTGTCGCAACTTCGGCGAGATATCAGATCGGTACAAAGCAAAATCAATACCAGCTTTGCCAAAGCGTTGGACCACTATCAAAAATTAGATTTCTTAGACGACATTAGAGAAACTGTAGTAGACAATCGGCGCGTACTTGCAGTAAAGGCAATGCATCGCAAAAAGGTTAAAGGAAGTATATTGGGAAACAGTAAGACCGGGAGTATTGTTTATATGGAGCCTGAGTCCACCTTTCTCATGCATCGAGAGCTGCAAAATTTGCAGTTTGAGGAACAAGAAGAGGTAATTAGATTATTAAAAACCTTGACTGCAGTGATGCGTTCTTTTGCGCCAGAACTGCAACAATTTCAGTTTTTCTTAACCGATATAGACTTGGTTTCTGCCAAGGCCAAACTAGCTTTAGCTCTAAAGGCGGTGTTGCCTCATATCTCAGAAACAAAAGAAGTGGAAATGGTCAACGCCTACCACCCTTTACTCTATTTATCTAACTTAAAAGAAGGCCAACCTACTTACCCTCAGACTATCAGTCTGAATAAGGAGCATAGGGTGATAGTAATTTCTGGGCCGAATGCCGGAGGCAAAAGCATTACCCTAAAAACATTTGGTTTGTTGCAACTCATGTTGCAGAGTGGATTTTTAGTTCCCGTAAAAGAGGGCAGCACCATGTGTTTTTTCGAACGTATTTTAAGTGATATTGGAGACAACCAGTCCATTGAGAACCACCTGAGCACTTACAGTTACCGATTGAAACAAATGCGACAATTTTTAAACAAATGCAATCCAAAAACCTTATTTCTGATTGATGAATTTGGAACAGGCTCGGATCCCGAATTAGGCGGAGCCTTAGCCGAAGCATTTTTGGAGGAGTTCAATGAACGTGAAGCCATGGGAATGATAACCACGCATTATGCTAACCTGAAACTCTTAGCCAATGAATTGCCCAATTTGGTGAATGCCAATATGCAATTTGACGAAAACACGCTGGAGCCAAAGTATAAACTGATTATCGGTCAAGCAGGAAGTTCTTTTACCTTTGAAGTTGCCCAAAAGAACGGCATTCCTTTCAGCTTAATTAATAAGGCTAAAAAGAAAATTGAAAGTGGCAAAATCAGATTTGATAAAACCATTGTGAAGTTGCAGAAGGAACGCGAAAAGATGGAAAAGATATCTAAATCCCTAGAAACAGAGCAGCTGAAAAAATCAAAGGAATCCAACAAAATGACTGAAACCAACGCTAGAATTCAAAAAAAGCTAGAGAGTTATCAAGAATTGTATGATTATAACCAAAGGCTAATTCATCTCGGCCAGAAAATTAATCAAATAGGCGAACGCTACGCCAAGCACAACCGCAAGAAGCAATTGATGACAGAGGTGATGCAGTTGGTAGAGACAGAAAATGCAAAAAAGAAAAGTGCTCCCAAATCGAATCAAAAAGCACCTAAGTCACCCATGACATCCGTTAGCAAAGAAGTTCAAGACAAGATTAAAACCATTAGAGCAAGCAAGCAGAAGCAGATTAAAAAAATTGTCGAAAAACCCAAGCCAATGTTACATATAGGTGATGAAGTAAGATTATTCGGCGGCAAGGCTGTTGGAACGATTGAGGCATTGGAAAAAGGTAAGGCGTTGGTCAATTACGGTGCCTTTACCACCAAAGTTTCAGTCGATCAGTTGGAATTAGTTAAAGCGCTGCAAGCGTGAAGTCCTATCTTTTATTTTTCGATGGATATTGCCATTTATGCAACCGCAGTGTCGACTTTGTTTTAAAACGCGACAAAAACTGTCAAATCCAATTTTGTTCCATTCAAAGTGCTCATCTTCACCCTTTGACACCAACACTTCTCGCCACTTTGACCGACGATTCGGTGGTATTGTATTGCCGAGATGACGGAGTTATTTATCAAAAATCAGAGGCTGTATTCGAAATTATTCGGATAATAGGTGGGGTATGGAAAAGTCTATTGATTTGCGAACTATTGCCAAGACAACTGCGAGACAGATTGTATGAGAGCCTGGCTGAAAACAGATACAAACTTTTCGGTAAAAAGGACCATTGCCGTATCCCCACTACTGAAGTAAAGGACCGCTTTCTTTAAACTATTTTACCTCATCATAATGATCGTCCCAGTTTTGAGCCTTTGGTTCTCCCAATTTACCAACAGACTTGGCTACGAACATGGAAACGGCAGCATCACCGGTAACATTAATGACAGTTCTGCACATATCCAATGGACGATCTACAGCGAATATCAAAGCTAATCCTACAGCCAATTTATCTGCTGGGAAGCCAATTGATTCGAGCACAATTACCAGCATCACCATACCAGCACCTGGCACAGCGGCACTGCCAATAGATGCCATAAGTGCTGCAACTACTATGGTCAACTGATCGGCAAAAGTCAACTCAAATCCTAAAGCTTGAGCGATAAAAACGGCCGCAACAGCTTGGTATAAACTTGTACCGTCCATATTGATTGTAGCACCAACGGGTAAAACGAAACTAGACACCTCTTTATCAACTCCGAGGTGTTCTTCGACCCGTTCCATAGTTACGGGTAATGTGGCTGCACTACTACTAGTAGAAAATGCTAAGAGTTGAGCAGGACTAATTTTGGACAAAAACCAAAAGGGACTTTTCTTGGTATATACCATGATGACCAGCGCGTAGAAAACAACCATTAACAATAAGCCAATGAGCACTACAATGGCATATTTAAACAAGGCTAATAGCAATTCTGGATTGTCACTTGACACCACCACATTGGTGAGTAAAGCGAAAACAGCAAATGGTGCCGAAAGCATAATTAAATCAACCATTTTTAGGACTACTGAATTGAGAGAGTCAAAAATCTTTTTGAGAGGTTCGGCTTGCTTTTCGCCAACTAATAGCATCGAAATACCTAGAAAAATAGTAAAAAAGATGACCTGCAGCATCAATGAATTATTACTCATAGCACCAATGGCATTATCGGGAACCATGTCCTCTATAAATTGCAGAGGACCACTGGATTTTTGCCTGCCGGCTTCAGAAATTTTAGATTGGACATTAGAATCATTGGCGTATGTGGAGGTAAGCGTGTTAATGGTATCTTGATCAATTCCTTCTCCCGGTTTAAGCAGATTTACTAACAACAAACCGATGCTAATGGCTATTACGGTTGTGACCACATAGGTAATAATTGTTCTCAGTCCGATATTTCTAAATTTCGAGATATTCTTCAAATCTGAAATGCCCTTTATCAATGAGGCCACTATTAACGGAATAGCAATCAGTTTGAGAAGTTTGATAAAAATGGTGCCAAATGGTTTTATAAATTTTGATGAAAAATCTACTCCTCCTTCCATTTGGGTTAAAACAATTCCAAATCCAATACCTAGCACCATGCCGAGTAATATTTTCCAATGTAAAGGCCATTTTTTCATATCGATATACTTATTCTTAAAATTATGATAGTCGTTAGGGTTGTAACTGTTGAATTTTTTGGAGCAGATAAAAATCGGCTATTACCAATGCAGCCATAGCCTCTACGATGGGTACGGCCCTCGGAACCACACAAGGATCATGGCGACCTTTGCCTTGGACACTAACACTGGTCCCCGATTGGTCTATTGTATCTTGCACTTTCATGATGGTTGCTACTGGCTTGAAGGCAACCCGAAAATAGATGTCCATGCCATTACTTATACCTCCTTGAATACCTCCAGAGTGATTGGTGGTTGTGCTACCATCAGCTTGAAATGAATCATTGTGCTCAGAACCTAACATTTGTGTTCCATCAAATCCACTACCATACTCAAAACCTTTCACCGCGTTTATCGACAGCATGGCTTTTCCAAGTTCAGCGTGAAGCTTTTGAAACACCGGTTCTCCCAAACCAATTGGCACATTTGAAATGACACAACTGACCACACCACCTATAGTATCTCCACGCTTTATAACCTCACT
>Ga0222719_10002475_pt1 | contig 16831 bp, 8 predicted proteins | sample C33_34DmetaG_FD_165039 | JGI IMG/M metagenome (GOLD analysis project Ga0222719, IMG submission 165039) | Estuarine water microbial communities from San Francisco Bay, California, United States - C33_34D | ecosystem: Environmental > Aquatic > Marine > Unclassified | place: USA: California... | reverse complement strand
ATGCATTATTAGCAGATGAAACTCCAAATGCAGCTACTTCATACACAAATGTTGATATACCCGTTGGTAGTAAAGTTAGGTTTCTTATAGAATTCGGGTTTGCAGGGCAAGGTTGTTATCAAGTTATTGATAAAACATATATAGCTGAAAAAGATTACAACAATGCTTATGACATGTTTATTGGGCAAGATATAGATTTTGCTGATGCCGCTTATAGGTTAAATGAAGCACTTAATCCTAATGCACCCTGTTTTCCTGTTATAAAACAATCAAGAACGCTATACACATTTGATTCATCATCTGTTGGAACTTCGGCAAAATCTATATTAACAGCACCAGGGATTGTTCAGGAAGATGGTGACAGTGAGGCTAACTATATAGATTTTATACAAGATACGGCTACCAATGCTATATATTTAAGAACTTTTTCTGGAGTTGCTACAGACAACCAAAGAAATCAACGTGGCTTAACAACAACTTTGGTAGGTAAGAGCCAAGTTTTTATAACAAAATCTAATGGTGTATATACTTTTGAAACTAAAGCTGATGATTTTGATAATGAGATATACTATCTGTCAAATGAGGTTTTACCTATAACTGAAGATGCTACCACTGGTCTAAAATACCACGGTGGTACTACTCAAGACCAAAACTCTAGTCAATCGGCAATATCAACTCTTAACTTTTTTGATTGTTACTGTTTTGGTAATGGAGTGGAGAGTTATAAGATAGAGGACAAACTAGCTGGTGATACCATACTTATAGGGCAGCAGACATCTGCTGTATCTGAGCAGGATTACAAAGAAGCTCATAGGTTTGCATCTATAACATATTCAGGTGTATATAATGCTGAAACAAACCTGAACAAGCTAAACCAATTTAATTTGGCTTTAGCAAACTACAAAGACCTTGAAAAATCTTTTGGACAGATAGGTATTTTGCATGCAAGAGAAACTGATTTATTGGTTCTTCAGGAAGACAAAATATCCTATGTACTTCAGGGTAAAAACCTTTTGTCTGACTCAGTCGGAGGAGGTACTATTACGTCTATTCCTGAAGTGTTAGGAACTCAGATAGCAAGACAGGAGGAAAACGGAATATCTCTTGACCCTTCATCTTTTGCTCATTACGATAATAATGTGTTTTTTACAGACGCAAAACGAGGTGATGTGCTTATGCTTATTGGGGGTAGCTATAAATCAGACCAGCTTGGTAAAATATCAGAGTTTGGTATGCGCTCATACTTTAGGGATACATTTATAGATGATTTCAATACCTTAAAATTAGGAGCATATGACCCTTATATGGACGAGTATGTGCTTAGCTTTAACGCAGAGACATCATCTCCTACAACATTCCCACCTCCACCAGATGAGAGGTATGATGTGGAATGTGACTCATCATTATCAAGAACAGACCTCGTTACATCAGATACATATGAAGTTACATTTGAACCAGTCATAGGTACTGTTGATATTGACTATACTATAGACGATGGTCAGGAGGCTGTGATGACTGTTCTTTGGGACGGCTCTACTGTTATTAACTCAATAGTAAGCGGAACAGGAACAGAGTCTTTTAGCAAAACAAAAACATATCCGAATACTGCTATTGTAAATATAGCGTGTGAGGGCTCAAATGTTGAGCCTTGTAACTCGGGTATGGATGTTGTATTTGTTGTAGATTATACAGCAAGTATGGGTGATGAAATAGATACTGTTAAGTCACAGATTGACAGTATTGTAGATACTATAGTTGAGAAGTCTGGTGGTGATTATAGGTTAGGATTAGTTATTTTTGATGAGAGAGCTGCTTCTGTTCCTGTTTATAATGGACAAAATGCTTATGACAATCTACCAAGCTCACAAAAATATACGGTTAGTATAGGTTCAGATAATCAGTTTATAACCTGTGTTGAAAAAATGTCTTCAAATAATCAGGAGTCATTTAAAAGGGCATTGAAACAAATAGACTCTGGAACTTTTAGTACTCCCTATAACGGTCTTACAGCTTCAGTTCAGCCATTTAAACTTATAGCATCCGGAGTAAATTTCATAACTTATGGGTTAGAGGCTGGAGATGTAATATGGAATCATTCAACTGGAGATAGCGCTTTTATTGTTTCTGTTGATTCTGCAACACAATTAACGCTTGACAATGATATATTTACAGGAGTTGCAGAACAGTGGCAATACGGATTTGGACTTGGTTCAGGTTCTGACAACCCTGAGCCATCTGATATAGCTTATAGTATGGTTGCTGAATCTAGTAAAGATACGGTTGGAAAAGTAAATGACAATGTGTATCAGTATAATTTTGCTGGAGCGTTTAGAGATGGTGTGAATAAGATGATTATTATTTATACTGACAATGTGCCAGGAGGTGTTAGTGATACTTATACTATAGAGGATGCAAATGAGATGAGAAGAATAGCTGGTATATGTAATGCAAAGGGAATTGCTACAAGTGTTATAGGCCTGTTAGCAAACCCAGATACTTTTAACGCTTATCCAGATACAGCTAATATAACTGGAGGAGAAAGGGTTGAAACTTTTGACTCAACTGCTATTGTTGATACGATAAATAATATATGCGGATAATATGGGATGTGCTAATTATACAATAACGTTTAACTGTGTTGAAGCTGATAGCCTAAACGTGGTTTATATAGTCCTGAATGCTCCTCAGTATTCCTCACCAGCTCAGGTTGCTACGATAAAGCAAAAATGGTCTGATGGAACTACAACAAGCGCTTATTTTAATAGGCCTGTTACAATGAAGGCGAATGGAATATCTCAGTTCTCATCAATAAGCGGTCTTGAATCGCAAGGCACTATTCCAGCGGATGGTTCTACTGTTACACTTGAGCTTGTTGATGATAACAGCTTTGAGTTTGATACATCTAAACATTCGTTTAAATATCTTGTGTCTAATACACAGTATACTGAGTCTGATATAAATACACTTATACCACTGCTCACAACAACATCAACAATAATAACAACGCCAACGGCGGCTGGAACTGTTTATAGCTCTACGTTTACATATAGCAATCCTAGCGATGATGGTTATTTATACATCGTATGGGACTTGAGATACTCAAATCAGATTACTCTTGATTATGACGCTAGCTTAGCTTTAACAGCTTGTTGTTCAGGTGCTTCTGGGACTTATTATGTGAACGGAACATCTTTTAGTAAAGCCACAATGGTATATACTGACGCTGACCTTTTGACTGAGGCTTCTGATGGTTACTACGCAAATGGTTCGTATTTTAGAGAGCTAGACTCAGCTCTGACAGTGCCGTTGATATCTCAGAAATTATGCGAGGCTTGTACTGGAGCTGGAGGAGGTTATTATGCTTATGAAACAAATAATAATACTTTTTATAAAGCATCTGAAGCGTGTAGTGATACTGACCCAAACACAGGACTCGGAGGATTTAAAGCTGCCGGCCCAGGGACAACTGCTGAATTAGAGGTTGGCGATATTCTGTATACTAATGAGTTTTTAACAACCCCCATAACTGGGTTTAACTTATGGAAACATTATTTAATTCCAGGAGCATCATATACTGTTTCAGCCAAACTTGATAACAGCGGGAATGTATTAGAAGTGGTGAAATGTTTTTTATAATTTTATAAAATATGGCAAGTAAGACTTTAACATTTAGCGAAGGAGCAAAGGGGTGGCCATCATTCTATTCATATATACCTGACTACATGATAGGTATGAATAATTACTTCTATTCATTTAAAGGTGGAAACCTATACAGGCATAACACTAATGAGACTAGAAATAACTTCTATGGCAAGCAGTATACAAGCTCTATTAAGAGTGTGTTTAACGCTGAGCCCACAACTGTTAAGTTATTCAAAACCATAGAGATAGAAGGCGACTCACCTTGGGGTGTTACGTCTACAACAAATCTATCTACAGGGTCTATAAACTCTACATACTTTGACAAGAAGGAAGGTCGTTATTATGCGTACATACGCTCTAATGACGGAACTGTTAATGTAAATCTTAGAAATGTAAATGGTATAGGAACGGTAACAACTGTTGATGCCACAGACCCTGCTCTCACAACGCTTACATATCCGACAGGATTTAAGTTTAGCAGCATGATTAGTGTTGGGGATTTGGCTTATAAAAACAACTCTGGAACTCTTCAGTTATTAGGGAAGATTGTGAGTGTTTCAGCAAACATTATGACTATAGACACTACAATTATAGGAGGTAGTACACCTGTTGATAGTGACTTTATTTTATACGTTAAAAACAGCGTAGCTGAGTCCTACGGGGTTAGAGGCTACTACATGGAATTTGAGCTTACAAACGCAGATACAACCGCAACTGAACTTTTTTCAGTAGGTTCAAGTGTTTTTAAGAGCTTTCCTTAATATTTATTATCTTTGCAAAAATAGTATACATATGTCAGTATCACTTATTACATCTCTTGTTGGAACTGCATTAAATCTGTCCGAAGCGGCAAAGCAAAAAAGACTTGCTGAACAAGCCCAAAGACAAGCGGATATTGATACAGAAAAAGCTTTTAAAGCAATTGAAAGGTCTAAGATTTTAGACCTTGAGCTTCCTATGAATGAGTACAGAAGACAGGCTCAATTAATAGAACAACAAACAAGACAAGCTGTAGAAGCTGCAAGAGAGGCCGGACCACGAGGTGTGGCAGCTATTCCAAGGATACAGCAAGCTGGTATTGAGGGATTTGAGTCACTTACCGGGATGAAGGAAAGAGCTTTAATTGGACTTCAAAATCTTGCTGAACAGCAAAGAGTTAGAGGGGAAAGAGATGAAGCTTTGCTAAGAGAAAAATCAGCAATTGGTGATGGAACTGCTGCTAGAGATTACAGAATGAAAAGCAACGCACTAAAAACAGCTGGATTAAAATCACTAGCTGGGACTATAGGAGGGCTTACAGCGTTTGACCCTGATAAAGCGCCATATCCTGGTGAAGGCGGCCTTGACGCATTTTTAAAGGGTATATTTGGTGGGCAAGCTGAGGGCAGTCAGGAAGGATTGGATGCGAGCACTAAAGGTCGAATAGATATGTATTTTAAGCAACAACAAGGGAAAACTCCAGGAAGCGCAGAGGCGTTTTTGGATAGACCTGATGGTCAAATAGAAACCCTTGGTGATACTAAATTTGGAGCTTTTCTTGGTTCTATACCTGACTTTTTAGGAAATATACCTGACTTTTTAGGAAATGTACCTAGTTTTTTAGGTGGACTATTTAATCGACAAGGAAAATAATATGCCAAGTTACTTAGGATATCAATCAGACACTAGCTATGTTGATTATGCAACTATAGCTAAAGATTTAAGCGACACGCTTGCTAAAAATAAAAAAGAAAAGCAAGAAAAGAGACAGGAGCTTGAGGACGCTACCAGAGAGACCGTAAATAAACTTGGTCAATATCAGGAGGGTAGAAGCCAGACGGCTAACAATATCTTTTATGATTTTGCAGACAACTCAAAGAAAGCTTTGTTCGAATTGAACAAACAGCTAAAATCTGGTAACCTTACATATAATCAGTATAAGAAAGCATACCAAAACCTACAAGATGGAACGGCTGAGATTAAAACAAATCTTGCTACCTGGAATACTAAATACGAAGAGGTATTAGAAAGACAAAAGTCTAAAAACGGAAAACCGCCTACGGCTTCACAGATAGAATTGTATATGGCTGAGCAATACGGTGGTCTTCTTGACTTGCAGAGTAGTATGTTCTATACAGACCCTGTATCATTGAGGGTTTACCATGGCCAGAAAGGAGAAGACGGGAAGCTTGTTGATGGTAGTATTCGAGATGTGCTTACTATAAACAATAAACAAAACTCACAGTTCGACAGAGTTGACATACAAGGAAGCTTAGACGGATACACCGATAAGATTGCTAAGTATGAATTTATAAACACAGCTACTGGGTATGAAATTCAAACCCCAGCTGCAAGAAAAGGATTCCAAAAGTTTAGAGAAGAAACAGTTAGCGCTATAGCCTCTAACGATAGAGCTATGGCGAGTATCCTTGTTGATAGCTCAGACAAGAAATATATTCCGGTCACTAAGATATCAGACATACCAGAGGATGCAAACAGAGAAGACTACATTCTATTTGAATATGACGGCAACTCAATTATTCAGGCAAGCCTTACAGAAAAACAAAGAGAAGCTGCAAAGAGTGTTGTTGGTACAGCATTTGACCAGAGAATTGAAAGAAACATTGCAGACACAGCTGATACTAGAGCTAAAGCTCAAACTTCTAAAGGAAAAGAAAAAGCTAAGAGCACCTTTGATTTGTTTGTTAGGGCAATGGCTGGCGAATCAGGTGCTCAGACTGACCTTATAAACAGAGAGGATATTGGAATATCTTCTATTAAGTTTGATGATGTAATTGCAGGAAAGGAGGCGGATGCTAAGGTTAGAATTACTACAACTGACGGAAGATTGCTTGCTCCTGTAGATTTGTTTAGAAGAACGTCTGATGGTAAATTAGCTAGAGATGCTAATGGTAACCCTATTAGGAAGACTGCTAACGAATTAGCTGAATCTGCAATGAACGCTTCAGGTATAGTGGATATAGCTGATGTTGAGGAAATTGTAAGAGAAACACCTGCTAGGGCAGCTGGAACTAAATTTGATGTGAAAGCACCAGTACCTGAGCCAAAAACAGTTACAGATGAGCTTGGAATTGTACTAGCTGCTGATACCGAAAAAGATGAAAGATTAAAATCGCTGGAGTCTTCTGTTAACACATTGATTGAAAACAGATTACCAGGCTCTAACTTTAAAGTTGATGCAGACACAAGCGGGATTGTATTTAAAGATAGAACTCTTACGCTATCATCTGAAATACCAGGGGTTGAAGACGTTAGCTTTAACATTAAAGAAGGAAATACAGATATTACTAGAGCTGTAGACAATTTTATTAGAAACCTATGGTCTAAATCGCAAGAACTTAGTGAAGCTAAACCCAAGGGTGATAAGCCTAAAGGTAATGAAATTTTTGGACAATAATAAAACTTAATTAATAGTTCATGGATAAACTTCAGCAGCTATATAATCTAATGCTTGAGCAAGGTCTATTGACTAGCGATATTAGCTTACAACAATTTAGAGACGCTGATGAATCTCAGAAGGATGCTCTTTATAGTTTATCTTTAGACAATGGAATTATAACACCTGATGCCGTTAGCCGTGAAGCTTTTAAAGGAGCATGGCTTGAAAGCGCAGAGCGCATGGCTGAGTTTAATCAGGAGCTCGAGGATGCTAACGAGAATGTTGTTGAGCTACAGCGTCAAGAAAAAGAAAGAGCACTTGCAAAAGACATGGCTCGTCCAGATGCTGTTGTTGAAACCACTGCTGCTGTAAAAACTGCTCCTCCTATTATTGAGGCTAAGCCTAAGCCTATTAGTCAGCAGATTAATGAGGATATAGCTGAGTACTCTTACATGAGCCCAGAGGAGATAGCTCTTAAAGACCAAGAGAGAAGGGATGAAGAGCTACAGAAAATGCAAAAGAGAAACGAAGGGTTTTATGATGACCGTGGTCTTATAGACTCTATATTCTCTAAAGAAAAACTATCACAGATTGAAGGTTTTGACATCGAAGAGTTCACGGAGTTTATGATAGACTCAGGAAGACTCGAAGAGATTAGAGACAAAGCTGAAAGGGATATATATGAAAAAGATTTTGGAACATACCAAGACCCTCAGCTTTCATATGACTTTGATAGATATAGCGCCATTGATGCTTTTATAGCAAATAAGATGGGTAATGAGTTTTCTGATGTTTACTATGAAAAACAAAAAGAGAACGCAGGAGTTGCAACTATAGTACCTGATAATGAAAAGCCACAGCTTAAAATAAATCAGGAGAAACTCAAGTCTTATATAGATGATGAGATGGTTGTTCTTACTGAAAAACGCAAAGAGCAAGAAGCTGAAAATGCGGAGCTTTATAAAAGGTATCAGGATGATGACCTTAACGGCGGATATAAAATAAAACAAGGCATAAAAAAGGCGTTCAGAGGATTTGATACAGCAACCATGTCAACAACAATAGGTCTTATGGAGGCTATAGGTGCTGAAACATATGCCGATGCGTTAAAGAACCAAGCATTACAAGAAGAATTATTTAAACCATTTGATGCTACCTATGGGTATGCTTCAGGAAAGCAGGTATTCGTAGATGGGATAGAGTATATTATTGACGAAAGAGGCCAGGTATATGATAAGTCAAAAGGCTTAAATGTAACGGGTTTTCTGGAAAGAGATAAAGCTCTTGAGATATATTCAAAAGCAGGCAAAACAAACAAAACCTCTAGCACAATGAGCCCTCTTGGCATGTCAGCAAACCTTGCTAATGTTATAGGAGATATAGGATGGCAGGTAATGTATCAGGCTGCGTTTAGAGGTACGGGAAAAATAGGAGGAGCTGTGCTAGGCACAACCGCTCGTGGACGTGGGCTTGTCAATGGCCTATCAAAAATCCCTATAAAAAAATCAGTTGCATCAGCAATAATAGCGCAGAGTACACTTGGATATTCAAGAGGCTTAAAGGATATATATGTTGAGGCAAAAAAGTACGGTATATCTGATAGAGAGGCAGAAGAGCTTGCGGCACTTGGAGCTCAGCAGATGGGTATTTTATACGGAGCTACAACTCCTATAGCTGCAAGAACAGCGGTGACTGACAAGATACTTGGTGAGCCCGGGAAAACCGCTATTAAAGATGCTGTTAGAGAATACACAAGAAAAGGAACAAAAGGATTCACCGATGTTCTGGCTAACTTTGGAAGAAAGGCCGGGACATATGGTATTGAAGGATTCAAAGAGCTGATACAGGAAAACGTACAGCAAGCTGGTGAGAAGTTTGTAGTTAACCCTAATGTAAATAAGGAGGCCGGTAGAAAAATACTTGATGATACCATAACAATGGACGACTTCATCAATACAAGTATACTGTCTTTCTTAGCTGGTGGTTTAATGCCGGCTGGTGTGGATGTAACAACAGAAACATACAGCTTGTTTAAGGACGGCTCTATCGCTAAGATGGAGGCCTTGGCTTTCCTTGCTCAGGACCAAGACAAAACCATGGAGCTTATCAACTCACAGGTTGCTAAGGGCGTGTATACTAAGGCTCAGGCTGATAAGATTTTGTCTGACATTAACGTATACAGAACAACTATAGGCAGAATGCCTAAATCTACAAGCCCTCAGGCGGCATCTGTTATGATGTCTGATATGGCTGATTTATATGATTTAGAACAGCAAAAGAAAACCACAGACCCTGTATTCCATTCAGAGCTTGATAATAAGATATCTAACATCAAAGCAAGGATACAGTCTACTGTTGAGTTTGACCAGTTAAGCCATGAGTCAAAGCTTCAGTTTACTGAGGAGGCAACTAAAAAATTAGAGGCAGAGAAAGACCCTGAGACTTCATGGGAGATAACTGCTGACGAGACATTCAACGAGGCGAGAAAGCTTTACTACGAATATAAAACAGCCTTCAAAGAGTTTGATGTAACCGAAGAGCAAGCCACTCAGTCACTTGTGGATGAAGGCGTTACAGAGCCAACCGCTGAGCAGGTTACTGCAAGAAGAAAGGAATTAATATTTAAAAATTTAGACGATGCCATTCAAAAGCGAGAAGCAAGAGATATACCTGATGCTGAACCAGCCGAAGCTGTACAAGAAGTGGAAACAGAAGTACGGGAGCCTTCTATCGAAGAGAAAAGGGAAGAAATAGAACGAAGAAGACAAGCAGAACTATTTAACGCCCCAAATGAAATGCTAATCGCACCTATGATTAGTGATGGCAAAGGTGGATTTATTGATAATCCAGAATTAGCGAAAGCAAAAGAAATTAAAGAAAAAATCGACGCCAAGTACGATGCTGAATTAGCCGCTTTAGAACAGCAAACTACTAAACCAGCCGAAGCTGTACAAGAAGTGGAAGAAGAAGTACGGGTCGCTCCTGAAAAAGAGGTCGAAGAAGAAAGTTTAGTAGACTCACAGATACCTAAATCAAAAACAACATATACGGCAATAGCTGATGACGACACTACTAATACTGTTGAGGTTACAACACGTCTTGATGGTAGCAGGGATATTGTATATAAAAATGAGCAAGGTGATGTATATCAAAGAGAAACATTATCTCCAGATAATACCCTAAGCAATGATGAATACATATCAAAGATTGTTGGAGAAGTAACAAGTTCTGAGGATATTGCTTTAGAGGATGTAATGAATCCTAAGATGCGTGAAAGATTATCAGCAAGACAAAAAGCTGAGCTTGGTATCGAAGAGGAAGTAGCCCCAGAAGAAGTAGCTCCAGAAGCTGAAGCTGAGGTGGATGAGCTAGAGGATTTAGAGAGAGCGCTTCGTGATGAGGAGGTTAAGTTTTTAAAAGGACAAACATCAGCCATTGAAACTCAGGAAGCTTCTGAGCAGCTGGTTGAGGAGATGAACAACCTTGAGGTAATCAACGAGGGTGTTGTTGTTCCTGACCCTGAAGAGCGTGTAGCCATATCCGTAGAGGGTGTCACAGACCGTGATGGTATTATCGCTGATGAGATACCCACCGTAAAGATTGAGGACTACAACGGTATCCCGATGCTTAGTACAATATCTGACCAGCTTACAACAGGAAACGTTGTTAATCCTTTTACAGGAAATACCATTGATAACCTGAGAGGCGGTACATTCTTTACATTTACAGATGGTAACAGTGAGTACGGATGGACATATAAGGATACTAAAAAAGGTAATGAGTTTAAAACAGTAGGAAGAGAAGCTTACGAAAAAAACCCTGAGGCATACAAAAAAGCATGGGCTGATGGTAGAATACCAAATAATCATGTGCTTGTTCAGGTAGTAAAGATGGGTGAGAACAGCATACTATCTAATGAAGCCTTATATAGAGTTCTTATTGACAACATATCAACGCTACCCAAAAAAAATCAAACAAAAGCGATTACAGCTTTAAGGCAAGACCTTAAAAATGAGATTGATAAGAATAAAAACAAACCGTCTTATAAAAAACAAGTTGCCGCATATACTGAGTTTTTAAATATTATCAAAGGCAAGAAAAATATTATCGAAGCTATAGAGCTTATACCTCAGCTAAATGTTAACGCAAGGCCATTTATAGTTACAAGAATAACAAGCGGTAACATGAACGTGGCTGGAAAAGAACCATCCGGAGGTAAATCAAAGCCAACTAAACCTGTTCCTGCAGCTTTATTAGATGGTATAGATGGTAAAAACACGCTAACACACGTAGCTTTTATTGCTGACGTTATCACAGAGCCAGCGCACAAGAACGTACCCAAGAGGCACGTTATTGCTATGACTTCTGTTGATATTAGCGAGAACGGCGGAGTTGAAGAGGGTAATCACCCTAACTATAAGGGAGCTGTTAAAGGTAAATTTTTAGGGGTTGTAGAGGAAAGCGCAGCACTAAAAGACCTATACCCAAAAGCATACGCTAATGTGGTTAAAGGGATTATACAGAAAGAAGATATAGGTAAAAAGACTACAATAGGTGAACGAATAAGCAAACAAATTAACGTTCAGTACGGACTTCCAGATTACATTCTACAAGGAATGGTTATGAACCTGAATCAGAGTGACTTCTCTAAGCTCACAGGTTTCTTGTCGTTATCATTCCCATCCACAAACTTCTACACAGACCAGGATACATGGCAGACCGTTATGGAATCTGATGGTGTTAGAAAATACATAAAGGATGGAGAGGTTGTATATGGTCTTACAACAAACGGAGACATATACCTAAACCCTGAGTTTGAAAGCTTCAACACTCCGATTCACGAGATGGGCCACATATGGACTGACTTTATTGAGGAAAGCAATCCAGCTTTATTTAACCGTGGTATTAAACTTGTTGAGGGGACTAAGGCTTTAGAAGCAGCAAAGAAAGAATTAGGCGATACGCTTGCTGCTCGTAAAGAAGCTCTTGCAGTACTTATTGGAAACAGAGGGCAGGAGATAACTGACGGAGCTCAGAGAAGTAAGTTTCAGGAATGGCTTGTTGCGCTTTGGAAATATGTTAAAGAAAAATTCAAGAGCTTGCGTGGTTTAACCCAAGAGCAGATTGAAAACCTAACCCTTGCTGAGTTTATTGACGGTGCTTTAGCTGATATACTTGGAGGACAAGAGATAAGCACAGCTAAGATAAAGGGTAAGAATGATATCGAGGTAGCCTTCCAAAAAGCAGAGGAGAATATTTACGATATAATTAACAAGGCAAGAGACCTTAACTTTAAGGACAACGTAATCAAATCATTCCTTAAGAAGAAAGGTTTTACAGCTACTGAAATCAACGAAGCATTAAATCTTCCTGTAGATTCGCTAAAAAATCTGCCTGCTTCGTTCAGAAACGTAGAGGGGGGTATCAAAGTTGGTTTGCCTTTATATGAGAAGATTTACAAATACGCACAGAAACAGGTAGGTAAGTCGAGAACAAAAGAAAATATCGACAAGGCGATTGATAAAGCTATTACATACCTACAAAAACAGAAGGACTTCAAGGCGCAAGACGACATCACAGCTGATGCGCTTGTTCGTGAGTTCCAGAGAAGCTTAGGCAGAAGACTGAAAAGGTCTGCAAAACTTGAGGAGCTTGAGTACGAGGGTCAGCTTGTAACACAGCTATCTAATCGTGATGAGATTAGGGTAATCAAGCAGAGAATAAAAGACTCAAGCGTCAAGGGATTACAAAAGATTAAGTCTGATATTAGAACTTTCATAAGAAAAAATCTACCAAGAGGAGAATACGGTAAAGCTGAGGTTACAAAAATGGTTAGCCTTGTTACTAACGCCAATACTCCTAATGATTTAGATGCTGCTACTGAGCAGGTGATTGACTTCATCTACAAGAAAAAATCTGATATGGCAGCCGCTCGTGTGGCTAACATACTTAAAGGTAAATACGAAAGAGTGCAGTCTGGTCGTCGTGTAGGTACAAAAATATCTCCAGAGGCTAACGATAGAATAAAAGCCATTGAGGGTAATATGACGTCGGATGATGTTGATGCTAAGAATCAGGCGCTTGTAGATGCTATTAACGAGCTACAGGCTAAAACAGATTTAACTCAGCAGGATATTGAGGAGATTGTAAATCTTGAGACAGCTCTTATGTACAACGAAGCAATGCAGATGGATGACTCTAATCCATCTAAGCTTCACAACCTTATGAGAGTGAACCTTAACCTTGCAAGAATCATTGAGCAGGGAAGAACTGAAAGAGCTCAGGAAATAGCAGAGGAAAACGCTCGAAAGAAAGAGATTATATCAAGAGGATTTGAGGATATTACAGGTATGCCGTTCACAGATGTTGATGGTATAACAAATGAGGGCGATAGAAAGGCTGTAATGGACCAAAAGATTAAGAATGATGCAATCCTTAGAGCTAAAAAAAGAGAGCGAGAATCGTCCTTAAAACTATTCAAAAGTATAGGAACATTTATAGCAGCCAATGAAGACCTTGATGGTCTTGTGGATATCATATCCAAATCTACTGGAGACTTTATGGGTGGTGCTCTTCAAGAGTTAATATCAGAAAAGGAGTTTGATTCACGTACAGAGTATAAGAGAAGAACGCTTGAGCTTAAGCAAGAGCTTGGCAATAAGCTTGAGGAGATATTTGGTAAGAAATACGCCAAGGTACTCAAGCCATTCTCAAAAGAAACAGAGGTCCTTAACATTGATGAGGATACAGAAATACCAATCAGCCAGAATAAGATGATGTATCTGTACAATCAGTACAAAGATGAAGCCAATCATCCTGGATTTGAATCTGCATACGGTTCAAATTATGCTGATGTAATGAAACAGATAGAAGAAAAACTTGACCCAAGGCTAAAGGCTTTTGCTGATTATCAGGTTGAGGTTCTTTTCCCTAGATTGTATAACGACTACAATAGCGTATACAGAAAGATATACAAGACAAACTTACCGTGGAATAAGAAGTATGCGGGTAGATTGTACAGGGATGGTGACGCTCTTGAGAATTTAGACCTTATGGCAAAGCCTGAGGTTTACAAAGCGTCTATAGCAGGAGCATCTACAAAATCTCGTGTTAAAAACAAAAGACCTATACAGGCTGTAGATGGTATGGATATGCTCGTTTCATATTTAAATGATATGGAGTTCTTTAGAGCTTACTCTGAAAACCTAAGAGATATTAATAATCTTGTAGGAAATTCTGACATCAAGCTTGCTATAGAGGCCACTTCAGGCCCTGATGTATACAGCTTATTACAGCAAAAGCTTCAAACAATAGCCAATAGAGGGGCTATGAAAGGTAATCAGGTCAAGATTATAAACGCTATGAACAATACATTTGTATTGTCAAGACTTGGTATCAATCCAACTGTTGCCCTTAAACAGCTAACATCAACCACCGCTTATGCGGCTGATATAGGCTTTAGAAATTGGACTAAGTACGCCGCTAAGGCAATGCCAGATATTAAGTCTGTTACTAATGAAATTTTAGAGAATTCTGTGTATCTAAAAGACAGGTATTCTAAAAGTATTAAGAATGTCTTAGAAGCATATAACACAGGCCAAGTCAAAAGCTTATCGCCTACAGCTACAACTAGCTGGGCGGATATTCTTATGTATCTTGTAAAACAAGGTGACAAAGGCGCTATTCTTTTAGGTGGTGCTCCAAATTACCTATACCACAAAGACCAGTATAAGGCTAGCAATCCTAACGCATCTGAGGATGAGGTCATTAAATACGCTATCAGAAAGTTTGAGAGGGAAACAGATAAAGCTCAGCAATCTTCTGATATAGCTTCTAAGGACTTGTTCCAGACAGGGGACCCGCTTGTTAGAGCGTTTAACTTGTTCCTTACAACTCCAAAACAATACCAAAGGAAAGTAAACTCATCTACTAGAAACATATATAGAAAGATGCGTGGTATGCCATCTAAAGGAACTCTTAGAGAAAATCTTCGTACCTTATTTACATATCATTTTATGCTACCTGTTGTGTTCCAATATGTAACACTTGGATTACCCGGAATATTATCTAGCTGGGATGAGGAAGATAAAGAGGATTTGATTAGAGCTGCTATACTTGGAAACTTAAACTCATTCTTTATTGTAGGAGGTTTACTATCAAGTATCGCTGACTTTATTCAAGGTAAACCATGGGCAGATAGAGTTCAAACACTTCCTATAATAAGCGCACCAGCTGAGGTTATATCTAGCTGGAATAAGGCTATGACATCTAAAAATCAAGAAACAAAAAATAAACATCTTGAGAAAGCTGTACAGCAAACGCTAATGCTTGGAGGAGTTCCAGCGTCTACATTATCTAAGATGGGTAAAAACTGGGCAGATGTTGTTACCGGAGAAACTGATGGTGCTGGAGAGACAATACTTAAGATTCTAGGATATAGCGATTATGTTGTAGATGGGCCAAAGAATAACAAGAAGGCTAAATCAAAAACACCTGCGAAGAAAGACATGACCGAGCAGGAGAAAGCTATACGAAAAATGCTTGACCAAATAGAAAAGGAAAAGGGTAAATAAAAAAAAGAGCCCTACTGTTCTTCAGGCTCTTATTTGAGTTGAGATTAATTTCGTCTAGGTCTCATCAGAGTCAAATTTTATAGTCTCCCTAGCTGACTTTTTCAATTATGAGTTTTCAAAAGTAATACTTTACTTTCTATTTTACAAACCAGCTGTAAAATAAATACCAAAAACACCCCGAAAAAAATATTGCGAGCAGTAGCTCTATTCGCTCTCTCATATCTTCAATTTTTTAATGTCCCACTTTTTTCCTATAGAATTAAGAGCCGACACAAGAGGACCTCTTCTGTCAATCCATTCACCTTTATAATAACATTTCTCCACCATGCACTCTGCAAGCGGTATATCTGTATCATCATACGGATAGCTATGAGTAACCTTAAGAACAATAGCCTTTTCCGTATGCCATGAGTCGCATATACGCTCAAGCAATAGCCTCTGTCCTGTAGGTATCTCATTACCTATACGCTTTACCTCTATGAGTATAAGAGCCTCATTGTCAAACTCAAACGCAGCATCGATGTCGGAAGGATGAATTTTCCCGTTCTGTATTCCGCTAAAATCTATAGCCTGTTTGACTTGGCTGGAGTTTCTTATTAGTGTATTATGTTTCACTTTATTTGCAATTTAACTGAAAAATGAAAATATATTTTACATTATGTGCAGCTATCAAGTTTTATCTTTGTCTTGATTAAGAAGCCCCTCTAAATTCTGCTGTAGCATTCTGATGGTATTTATATTAGGCTCTTTAGAAAGCTTCTCTCGATTTATAGAGTCAATTATCTCTTGTATTCTTTTGTCCATATTGTTTTTAACTAAAAAAATGTATTGTCCATGCTATCAATCCGTTGAGTTGAAGAAGAACTAAGTTCCATTGTCTTCTTGACAAGACTTGAATCAGGACAAGAATAAATCCAGCAATGAATAAGCCCGGCTCTACAGTCCATTGTCCTGCCATTAAAAATCCAGCACCCATATAACCAGCTCTTGTTGATAAACGTTCAACAGGAGTAAGCCTTCTGTCTCTGACCATTATTCTGAGCAAATCACGCCACCAGCTGTACTCACATTTTCTACAAGTCTTTTTCTGTGATGTCTTGTACAACCAATCAGGTCTGTTTCGTTTACATACGTTACACCTTCTCATTAGAATATAAGATTATATATACCTGACCATATTAAAAAGGTCAGCAAACTTATTGTAGTCCAAGCTATTGCTTTGCTATAATCCTTTTTC
>Ga0222719_10002472_pt1 | contig 16855 bp, 9 predicted proteins | sample C33_34DmetaG_FD_165039 | JGI IMG/M metagenome (GOLD analysis project Ga0222719, IMG submission 165039) | Estuarine water microbial communities from San Francisco Bay, California, United States - C33_34D | ecosystem: Environmental > Aquatic > Marine > Unclassified | place: USA: California... | reverse complement strand
GATCGCCCTCCCGCACGCGACGCCGTCGCCGTCGCCGTCGCCGTCGCCATCGCGCGTCGCCCTCTCGCGCCCCCCGTCACTCGTCGACGCTCGTCGACGCCCGCGTCCGACCGTCGCCCTCGCGCGCCGTCGTCCGACGTCATGCACGCCGCCCTCCGTCGCGCGGCGTCGCGCGCGCTCGCCCGCGCGCCCGCGCGCGCGCCGTCGACGATCGCGCGCAAGTCGTACGCGACCGACCCGAACGCGCCGCCCAAGGCGCCCTACCCGTGGAACGACCCCATGAACCCGAGCAACTGGAAGGAGGAGCACGTGCGTGTCGCGACGCGTCGCGATCGACCGCGACGCGCGATCGATCGCGAGACGCCGCGACGCGGACGCGCGATCGATCGATCGATCCGAGTTTTGCCCTCGACGCCGATGCGATGCGAATGCCGCGACTGACGGCGGACGCGACGCGACCGACGCGACGCAGGTGGTGTTCGCCGTGCTCGGCGGATGGGCGGTGGTGATCGCGGGCGCGAGGCGCGCGCTGTCGTAGCGCGCGCGACGATCGATTGTAACACGAAGAAGACCGACGACCCGACGAACCGCGCGAGAGATCGCGGCGCGCGCATGCGCGACGCGAGCGACGCGAGCGGCGCGAGACGAACGCGCGCGGTGGATTACGGTCAACTCTGGCCGATCGCGCTCGCGCCGGCGATACCGGCGCTCGGGATCGCGGTCAGGCGGTCGAGGGATTCGAGGATTAAGATCGGGGCGCCGGTGGGCGCGGCGCTGGCGGTGCTCGTGTTCGCGCACGGGTTCGCGCTGCGCGCGTCGACGGAGACGAAGTGAGCGGCGGAGATGCGGGCGTCGGGACGCGCGCGCGGACGGCGTCGGACGACGGTGAGGTTGGTCGCGGCGTGCGCGTGCGCGTGCGCGTGCGCGCTCGCGGCGGGACGCGCGGAGGCGAACGAGGGCGTCGCGGAGTGCCAGAGGCACCTGAGCGCGATGCGGCGGGACGTCGGCGCGGCGAAATCGGAGGCGGCGAAGTTTCGAGGCGAGGCGATGCGGGAGCGAGCGCGGGCGAATTTCGAGGCGGCGGAGAAGAAGAAGGCGCGGGCGGAGGTGGCGAAACTGGAGGAGGCTCTGGAGGAAGCGCGCCGAGGCGCGGGTGCGGCGGAAGTGGTGCGAATGGCGAAGGATGCGGCGAATGAGGGTGTGAAACGCGCGAAGACGCTCGTTCGCGATGCGAAACCGTTGATTGAAGACGGGATGCGTAAGGCGGCGCCGGCGCTGAAGAACGCGGGCGAGCGCGCCAAGCGCGGGTACGCGCGGCAAATCAGAAACGTACAAAGCAATCTAGCGCCTGTGCGTCGAAAGATGAAGGCAAAGATGAAACAAATCGATCTTCTGAAGCCTTACGCGACGGATCGACACATAAACACTTTGTTTCAGGCGACGTACACGCTCATCTTGGCGCTCTGCGTGCATCGCACGCTGGGAGTGTTGTATCGATTCGCGTTCGGTCGGCGCTCGCGAAGCGTGCCGCGCCACGTGCGAAGCAAATCCGTCGAACTTAGACCTCTTTCGCCCGATCGTTAGTCAATCGTTAGTCGACCCATCGAAATTCAAGATTCATGAGTGCAACGCACAAAAATTCACTAAATATTAAAAACGTCTACCAATTGCGGTCCAAACCCCCTCGCACCGAAGCTCACTAGTATTATTTCGTAAGCGGTGTAAGTGGTATCCGATTTCGCGCTGTTATCATGGCATCCGCGTCGGAACGCGTGTGCGCGTGTAAGGACGCCGCGTTGCCGAATGCGGGACCGGATTCGTGCAAGCCGGCGAATTCCATGAAATTCGAAGCGCTCGCCTTGCCGGTGTTGGACAACCATTTGTTCTCCCGACCATCTTCCATGATTTGGTTGTCTTCGTCCACCTCGTACGGTTTTACGCCCTTTGCGTCCAAGAGTTCGAGCCATTCCGGCGAAAACATGTTGAACTTCTTGAACAGTAAAATGCGAAGCGGCATCAACGCTAAAATAAAGATGGGAAACGTCAAGGCGATCGGCGAGCTTCGAATACCCCATAGCACACCGACACACGCGATTTGTACGCACGTAAATGCGTGCACGCGACTGAGCGGTACGTGCCTGACGTACGACGTCGGCGGATGCAAGCGCGGTTCCATGAACGCGATGGTGATCCGCTCCCAGAAATGGTTGTCGTACAATCCCATGATGCCGGTGTAGATGAACAATCCGAAGAGCACACTCATGGGGATTGATTTTAGCGCGGGTATCACGACGAAGCTCAGAGCTACGAGAACGTTGACAAGCAGCGGACTGAGTCGCTGTTCATGCACCTTGATGACTTTCGTGCGCGTCTCGCCGTCCACGGTGTACTCTTCTACGTCGCTGAGCGCCAACACGTACTGCGGCGAGTGCGGCAGCGATCCCGTGGGAGGTGGCAGTCCGAGCATCGAGGTGATGAAGACCAATATTGCGAGCACGGCAAAGTTGTAATGATAAGCCGCGCCCTTACGCATCTTCAGGCGCGGCGTGTTGCAAAGCAATGTCGCCACGTTCATGTCGACGTAGTACAACGCCGTGAGCATGAGAGCTGGGAAGATTGCAATCAAGGGGATGAACTTATCGCCTGAACCCAAATCAATCCACCAATCGCGCTGCATAGAAGGTTCAAAGTTGTTTGAAATTTGTAAGTGCTCCAGCCCCGAAATCTTCGACAGCTTCGCCGTGACGCTCGCGATGATGACGGCGGAGGCCAGACCAAAATCCGCGGTGAGTTCACGAATAGTCGCGTTCATATACGGCGAACTGCGAAGATGCACCGCCCACAGACCAAGTTGTAACGTCATGACACCTAACATCAAGCTAAACAAAGCGGCTGCGGTTGAGTATTTGTCGTCTGAAAAGTACGTGAACAAGTTTTTGAATCCTTCAAAGATGAAAATCGCGCACACAAAGAGACTGAATATATCTTGCGTAAACTTTGTGCACTTGTTCGCGACCCAAGCGCACGCGTCGAATGAGGCAATACATAGCATGAAAATCCCAGTCCAAACCCCGACCCACGCAGACGTGACGAGGAAGTCGATCCTCCACGCCTTGCATCGTTTGAACAGTTCTATGAGGAACACCGTCTGCGGACCCGCCGGGCGTAGCACGATCTCGGGCTGTCCCGAGAACACGGCCCATATTATCCCACTGAGCGCTTGGCTGCACAAATATTCCATTGCCCCGACGTGCCCGTCCGTTTCTTTATACGCCAACCCCCCGAACGCGATTGCAGGTCCGAGACAAGCAAAGTACATGAAGAGCGTCGCGCTCAAGCACTTCGTCGGCGCCTTGAATCCATCGACCCAATCACTCTTATACACCGCCCATCGTCGCTTGAAATCGCTCACAATACCCCCAGCAAATTTTCCTGTGAAATCGGCGCCTCGCTTGGACGCCATCTGCGCCTCCGCCTCGGCTCGGCGAAAATGTTGTCCGGTGAGCACCGAACACGCCTCCTCGTACGCGCTCACAACTTCCGAAGCCATCTTCGCCCCTCTGCAGTCCCGCACGAAATCTGTCTCAGCGATCAATTTTCTAAATCCCATTTTCATCGTCTTCAGCGCCTCCAACCGGCTCAGATCCTCCAGCGCCCCTCGCGGGTGCAACGACTGCGGCACCGTCACGAAGAGCACCACCTTCGTATTTCTCCCGTCCACCGCACCCAGGTTCACGTCCCGCTCCAGCGTGCTCACCGCCACTCGGCACGTCCTCGGTCGTAATCTCTTCGCCATCACGTCCCCATCCCTCGATATCTCGTCTTCACCGCCGAAATCTTCCATCTCCTCGCCCACGAGCGCCGCGCAGCCGCGCTCGTTCGCCGCCGTGAACACCCTTCCGATCTTCACCGTCCCCGTCGTCCGTCCCGCCACCTTGCGCACGAGCGAGGACACGATGTCGATCTCCCGCCACGTGTGCGAGCGCACCGCGATGGATTCCGCGCTCAATTCGCCGCGCAGTTCGCACAGAAAGCGCGTCCAGAGCGGCAACGCCGTTTCCTCATCCACGCCTTTCGCGCGCGCCGTCGACGCGTCGTCGCGCCCCGCGTCGTCCGCGCGATCGACGACATCGCGATCGACGCCCGCGTCGTCGGAGGCGCGCATCGCGCGCGCGGGCGCGCGTCAGTGCCGATGGATAACACGCGGCCGCGCCTCATACCGTGACGCGCGCGCCGTCTGCCCGTCGATGCTCGCCCAAGGCCTCACCGCGACCGCGCGAACGACCGTCGTCTCCAAAGCGCTCGACCGCTCCAAGCTCGCGCCCGCGCGACGCTTCGCCAAGGCGCGATCTTCGACGACGAAAACCATGGCGCTGAGCCAAGACGAACTGAAGAAACTCGTCGGATACAAGTCCGTGGACGACCACGTGACGAGCGGTATGGTCGTCGGCCTCGGTACGGGATCCACGGCGTACTACGCGGTCGAACGCGTCGGACAAAAGCTGGCGAGCGGGGAGCTCAAGGATGTGATTTGCATCCCGACGAGCGAGCGCACGCGCGAGCAAGCCGAGTCGCTGAACATTCCGTTGTGCACGCTGAATGAAAAGAGCGAATTGGACGTCGCGATCGATGGTGCGGATGAGGTTGATCCGGCGTTGGCGCTCGTGAAGGGCGGCGGTGGTGCGCTGCTGCGAGAAAAGATGGTTGAGGTCATGGCGAAGAAGTTTGTCGTCATCGTGGACGAGTCCAAGCTTTGCAAGGGTCTCGGACCGGGTTTCCCTTTGCCGGTGGAAATCACGCCGTTTTGCCACATGCACACGCTGCGAACGATCGGTAAGCTTCCGGCGTTGGCTGGGTGCGAACCGATCTTGCGCATGGGGTCGTCGTCGAACAATAAGAACGACGGCGATAACATCGCGGTGACGGATAACGGCAACTACATCGTGGATTTGCACTTCAAGACGCCGCTCGCGGACCCCGTGGCTGCGGCGAACCAGTTGAAGAACACCGTCGGCGTTGTCGATCACGGTTTGTTCGTTGGCATGGCGTACCAAGTCATCGTCGCCGGAAGCGACGGTATCCGCGTGGCGGGTACCGACGGCGAAAAGGCGTGGTGGTAGACGATTCTTCCCGCGGTCTTTCCGTCGACGCCTCTGGACTCTTTCGAAGAGCGCGACACGCGATGACAAATCAGTTTTTAATAAACAACACAAGACGTTCTAATTTTTGATACATGATGGGCTACGTTTCTACGTTTTAACGTCGTCTACGAGCGCGCTTAGATTGCCTTGCGAAAGTCGTTTTCGAAGAATCTCGAACTCACGCTCCTCCATGTGCACGAGATAACACAGCAAACGGTACAACGCGGACAGCTCTCCGAGCTGTTTAGCGGTACGTTCGTTGATTTTCGCCTCAATTTTGATTCCTGGTACGGCTTGGAGCAACACACGCGGCAACGGTTGGGAAAATGCCCGGCACCTGTGCCACAACTCAGTGCCCTGTCGACCGACTTTACCCGGAAAGATGCACGCAACCGTGGCGCCGACAAAGGCGACGAACGCTTGAACTACGAGCTCCATGTAAACGAGCAAACAGGCGGCAATTTTGAGAACCAATCTGAAGGGTATGATGGTACCCTTGCCGACGACGACAAACGCGTCTAAGGTGGCGTGCGCCGCGGCGTCGGCGCGCTCTGCGAAATTTCTGTCATCCTTCTTCATCTCGCTCACGCTTCGCGCCGCCGCGGACGCAACCTCGGCTGCTTTGAAACTCATGCGCGTCACGAGCTCGGCTTCGTGCTTCATGAAAGATCCAAACTCATCGGCGTGTTTTGCCGCCGCACGACGCGCGGATTCAGCCGCAGCGGCCGCGCGGCGAGCCGCCGTCTCTGCGCTCTGGCTCGCCCACTCTTGACAGTCTGTCGCCCAGCTTCGCGGCGGTTCTTCGTCTTCCGCGGAAGCGCCGTCGTCGCTGCCCACCGCTCGCGTTTTGGGCGACGACTTCAATGTTTTCGCTAAGCCGTGCGTGCGCTCGTACCAATCGTGCGCGTCTGCGTATCCCATCTCGAAGAGCTGCTTCAATTTGTACGGCTCTGGCGGGTAAAAGCACCACCAAACCGGGATGTACTTGCTCGGCTTGATGTCCGCCCGCGACGAATAAAATGGATTGACGATGACGATGTTCGGGTTCGCCTCCTTGCAATGCAACTTGCTGAAGGTGCCATCTTTCTTAAACCCTTTCCAAACCTGCATGTCCGTCACAGCACCGTCCAGGCACAAACCGAAACCTCGCAACCACATCGGCAACCCGCTCAGCGGCACGATGCACGCCGAGCACAACAACGCCTGAATCAAAAAGTCATACGTCGGAAACGAACTGATTCGTAGATTCTTCCACGACGGCAGTATTCTCGTGATCGACACTTCAAACCTCCCGGACAGTAACTCATGCGCCTTGGGATCACAAAACTCCGTCATCGCGCCTCGACAGTACGCGCGCAGTTGAAACGCCCCCAACACCGACCGCCGCGCTCGCGCCGCGCAAATGTACACATACTGCGCCAACGCGTCCAAATCGCAGTCCATGAACAACAACGCCCCCGAAAGTGCCCCACCAGAGGTCCCGTACACCTTCGTTTTACTGCGCGCATCGTAAAATCGCCGCCGTTTCGTCAGTCATCCGTCGTCGCGCGAGACGCGTCGTCCGGCGTCGGCGTCCCCATCTTACACCACCGAACCACCCTCTCGCGCGCCGTCGCGTTCCGAACCGCGCGCGCACCGCGCAAACATCTTCAACGCGCACCTCGCCATCCCTCGTTCGCGCATCGCCTTGACGACGCCGACGTAATACACGAACAACCATCCACTGCTCCCCAACGCGATCTCATATTCGTATCGCGCGTCGCGTTTCGCCGACGTCTCCGGCGTCGACGCGTCGTCGCGCGCGTCCGACGCGCGACTCGCGTCGTCCGTCGTCGTCTCGCGTCGCGCGCGCATCGAGTCGAGCGCGCGCGTCGCCGTGTGTCGACTCGACGCGCGAATTCCTCACGTCGATTTGATTTTGACGAGTCACGACTCAGCGAGATGGACTCGTCTCCAGTTCCGAGAGACTCGGCACTTCGCGCGAGGGGAAAGAGCGGTCCGCACACGACGACGCGCGTCGCGCGACGACGCGCGCGCGCGCGCGAACGAAAGAAATCATCGCGACGCGTCATGTACGCGCGTCCGCGTCGGGACGCGCTGCGCGCGACGACGGACATAGAACCTTTAGACACGGCCAGAGCGTTTGATTTCAAGTGCGTTCGCAACGGTCGCGCGGGAACGACGGTGTCGCGCGCGACGCGACGGACTGACGCGAAGGCGTCGCGACGACGCCGCGTCGTAGGTATTTCAACAGCATTCAGAGCGAGATGCTCGAGTTTTTGGTGAACACGCGACGGAGCTTCGTGATGAGTGCGTGACGCGACGCGAACGCGAGACGCGCGGCGAGTGCCTCGTTTTGGAAAGGACTGACGAATGAACGCGTGATCGCGCGTCGAACGCGAACGCAGGCGCGCCGACGGGGAGCGGGAAAACGACGGTGTTTGAGTTGGCGATGTTGGCGGCGTTGCGAGGACCGAACGCGACGGAGGGGGGATTGAGCGCGGCGCGAGGGCGGAGAAAGGTGATTTATCTCGCGCCGAGTCGGGCTTTGGTGAGCGAAAAGGCGCGCGAATGGCGAGAACGATTAGGCCGGATCGGAATCACGTTTGCGGAGTTGACGGGAGATAACGATTTTGGTGGGGACGTGTGGGGGGAGATTGAGAATGTCGATGCGATTTTGGCCACGCCGGAAAAATTCGACCGCGTGACTCGTCTGGACGCGAACCGCGGCGGGATGTCGTTCTTCAGCGACGTCGCCGCGGTGTTGATTGATGAAGTGCATCTCATCGGTGACATTCGTGGAGGGTGTTTGGAAGCCATTGTTAGTCGTTTAAAGTTGCTGAGCAAGTCGTCGGCTCTATTGCAATCGCACTTGCGAAACGTTCGCTTTGGCGCCGTGAGTGCGACGATTCCGAACATTGAAAACCTCGCAAATTGGCTCGGCGCCAATCGCGATGGCACGTTTGTGTTCGGTGAAGAGTTTCGACCTGTCAAGTTACAGACGTACGTGCGCAGTTTTCCGGACACAACGAGCGATTTTTTATTCAACAAGTATCTCAAGCAAAAAGTGTTTGCGGTGATTCGGGAATTCTATCGCGGCAAGCAGACGCTCGTGTTTTTGGGCAGTCGCAATGACGCGCAGCAGACGGCGAAGCAGCTCGTGGTGGACTCTCGTAGACAGTTCGTAAACCCACAACTCTCCCAATTCTTGCTCGAAGCGTCCATGCAAGCGCAGAACAAACATCTTGCTGAGTGTATCACCGCCGGCGTAGCGTTTCATCACGCCGGGCTGGAACGAGGCGATCGCGAGTTGGTCGAGGGATTGTTTTGCTCTCGCGCTATTATGGTTTTGTGCAGTACGAGCACTTTAGCTGTGGGCGTTAATCTTCCAGCGTACTTGTGCGTCGTCGCTGGTACGGATATTTACGACGGTGGTGGCGCGTACAAGGAAATATCCATGGACACCCTACTTCAGATGATCGGCCGCGCGGGGCGACCTCAATTCGACACCGAGGGCGTGGCGGTGGTGATGACGAAGAACTCTTTGCGATCGCGCTACGAGGGATTAGTTCATGGCAAGTATCCGCTCGAGTCAAGTCTCGGTTCATCGCTGCCTGAGTACTTAAACGCTGAAATAAGCTGTCGAACTGTGAACACGGTGGACGACGTCCTGGAGTGGGTGCAAAGCACGTATTACTATATTCGCGTTTGCGCGGAACCAAGAAAGTACGGAATTAAGAACGATGATACGGTGACAGAACACGTGAAGCGGTTAATCAAGGCGACTTTGGATGAGCTTATTGCGTCAGGAATGTGCGCCGTGGTAGGAAATAGCGCGCTTCAACCGCTCAAAGCCGGAGACATCATGTCTCTTCGTTATTTGCGCTTCAAAACGATGAAGAACATCATGCGAAACGTCGCGACACCGTCGTACGCGGATCTTTTAAGAATGTTGTGTGAGAGTCACGAGTTCAAAGACATCAAGCTTCGCCGAGATGAAAGGAAGTTGTTGAAGCAGTTGAACACAGATCAAAAGATTATTCGCTTTCCCGTGCAAGAGACTACTGGAAAGTCGCAAAAGTTGTCCGTAGCGAAGGTAATTCGTACGCCGGGCGAAAAGCTGTATCTTTTGGCGCAGTATATTTTAACTGACGTGGTCGAACCGAGCATCACGCTCTCGCATCCGTCGATGCGAATGGAAGGTGATAAAGTTCTTCAGCTCGGAACTCGCATCATGCGCGCGGCGTCAGAGTACTATCAATCCACGTTGACGTTTACCGCTGCAGCGAACGCCTTTTCGCTCGCCAAAGGTCTCGACGTGCACATGTGGCCGGACACGAAAGTGCAAATTCGACAGCTCAAGCACTCGCGCATGAAAAAAGTTATCGAAAAGCTCATTGAAGCTAGAATTATGACGCTCGAAGACGTTGAAGACGCAGATCCGCGTCGCATCGAAATGAAGCTCGGCAAGTCGTTTCCGTTTGGCAACACCCTTCAAGGTGACGTAAAGGATTTTCCATCCGAGCTCAAGGTTGAAATGACGCATCACGCCATGTCGAAGGAGTCCTACAGCGTCGACGTCAAGCTGTCGTTTAAGAATACTTCTGAGAGCCGCTTGAGCACGAATCATCTACCGGCAAAATACCCGGGGATGCTCTTCATCGGCTCAGAGCACGACGACCGGTTGTTGTACGTTCAGCGTTTGCCGACGCGAGAGTTTGATTTGGATGCTAACATGGACGCGTCCGCGAACATCGTCTTCCACGGCCGGTTCACGTGTACGAACGTGCCGAGCGGAAACGTCCCGCTTTGTTTCGTGGCGCGTGTGATTTTCGAACGTTGCATCGGTCGCGACGTCGTCGAATACCACGTTGTCAATCGCGGCGGCGCGAGTCCGCGAACTCCGGACAAATCAGGTGTTTCTCCCGCGAAGTCGCCCACGTCGACGACGCCCGCGTCAACGATGAAACAAACAAAGATTATCGCTGACGCGCACACCAAAAAATTCAGACTGATGAATTCGGACGACGAAGTTCGCCGGAAGGTGGCATTCGAAGACTTTAAGCTGTCTAACGAATCGTCGCCGAACTCGAGTCCGCGTGAACGCAAAGCTACGTCGCGTTCAGAAGATGTTTGCAATAGGTGCGGTGTCAAAGGCCATTGGGCAAAGGACTGCTTATATCCCGACAATCGACCCGAAGAGCTGCGACCAGGGCCGAAACCGACGGACAAATGTCGTAGATGCGGTGAGCTTGGGCACTTCGCTCGCGATTGTTCGTTCGACGAGGACACATGCAAAATTTGTCAGCAGCACGGCCATCGGGCTCGAGATTGTCCAAGCGTGGCCGACGTCTTTGCTTCGCTTGACGACACGACAACGACGGTGAACGACGCATCCGATTCGGACAAGGAAGAAAACTGGGAGTTCGTCTTTGGTTGAAACGCTTGATGGAACATGAATGAAGAAACGATTACTGGTAATGAAAGACATTCTATTTTTTTACACTGAACAGAGTATACACTACGGCGACGCGATCTCGTCCGTAGCTTCTTCGAACTCCAAGTCATTTTCCACTGATTCGATGCTTACGCGCAAATCTTGAATCGCGCTCTCGAACAACCGCTCCAAATGTTCCGCTTGCTCCAGCTTTTGGTGTGTCTCAAAAACTTTCACGCACGCTCGGTAAAGTTTCCAAAGCGCTTGCACTAACCCCAGGCTATCTGATCTCGATAGTGGTGGCGCCGGCGTGCTCGGTGATAGCGTTGTTGTAGAGATGGGCGTTATTAGCACTGATTTTGCGACCGAGGCTGGAGACGGTGGTGGTGCTTTTGCGCTCGGTGATGGCGTCGGATACGATGCGCTCGTCGGCGTGTCGAGCGGAATGCCGGCACCCATGGGGACGGCATTTTCACTCAAGCCTCGCTTGTGGTGAATCATCGGTAACCTCGGCGTCGAATGGCGCGATGATGGAGTCGGCGTTTCTGGCGAAACTTCGACAGCGCGCGCAGGCGTCAAAAATTCAGCCTCACGCATCGCTTCACCATGATACGCTACCGCGCTCGGCAATTCGGTTCGAAAAAATGAATGTATCAACGACGGTACGCCGCCGTTCACGCCAGCCGCAAGAGATCCTTGTAGTAACCTTTGTAAGAGCTCAGCGTGAGGTCTACGAGCGTGCGCCGCTGCTAATAACGCGATGGTTTGCTCCTCGAGCATTTGAATCGCGCTCTGACACGGGTTCATTTCTTCGACAGTGGTGTCAATAATGGGCGCACGGGGGAGAAGACTTGGGAACTGCCCATCGACCGTGATAATCGTACGGCGTCGTCCTTGATAACGAAGGGATGCGACGACTGCACCTTGCCCTTGACTGACCTCACCGTCTTCGGTGAACAAAACTGGAGTGTCAAACATGAACCGCCCACACCGTGTGAAACCAGTGCCGCCAACGCCGCCACCAATGGCGGCTTGATTAATCGACTCTAAGTCTCTCTGCACCGCTGTTATTTGCACACCGGCACATCCTTCTTCGATCACACTTTCTGCATTCGTTGACATTGCCGTGACGCGTGTACCTGAAGGAAGATACGGCGAAAGTTGCGAGATGATCTTTTTATTCATGTCGCCGAGCGTTCGATCTTGGCTCTCGCGATAGACCCACTCCAAACCTTGCATTTTATCCCACACATCACCGAGTAGACGGATACGCCAAAATGTCGCCGACTCAGGTGGTGGTTTACTCGTGATGTCCCATTCGTAGCGCTTGGGATCGCCAACGCCAGATGTCGCGTCGAGACGGCGGAAAAGTTCAGCCATCATGGCGTGTGATTCGCTCAGCGAATCAAACTGTCTGTGCGTCTCCCATGCGATTTGCGCGGTTTCGTTGACGCGGATTGCAGCTTCGAGGTGACCACCCTTGGTAAACAAGTCCACCGCTCGAGATAGATGAGTTAATATTTGTGCCTCGCTGATTTCTTCCGTGCCACAGCGGATGCCGGCGACAGCAGGAACTGGCGATGCGCCGTCGGGTAAAGCAAAGAATGAGTCTCGCAATGACTGCACATCGTGATCGAACCACACACACAACGTAGGAGCGGCAATTGAGAAAGCTTGCATAGCGATGATGCCGGCAGCCGTCGATGCTTCCGCGGCTTCCACCCAGTGCTCGTTCGCGGCGAGTCTATTTGACAACGAATGCAACACCTTGACGTGCGCCGCGGGAGAAGACTTGAGAGCGAGCGCAAGCGATGACTCGAGCTCAACCGCACACGATACATCGAACATCGAACTTGGATTCATCGTCGCGTTTGCTAATTTTCGAATGCAGATCTCCGCATACTGAAGCGTTTGCAGCGTTTCCTTGACCGAGTTGTTCCAACCCGCCGGGCTCACCTCGTTGCCGGATTTGAGAGCCTCCAAGGAAATTGCCACACCATCTGCGCATGAAATGGGTCTCAACGGAAAGAACGCGGCATGCATGGCGTAAATCAGCGTCGGACACAGTTGTTCACTCGTACCAAAGATATCCACAGCGGCCTCGAGCATCGTTCGTAAACTTGCCACTGCGAGATCACGCGTGGGCGGTGGACGCGCCGCGGCTTTGAACACCGCGATGGCGGCACCTTGTAAAAATGCGTACGGACTTACTCCTGGTGCCTTCGCGGGCTTCGGTGGATAATCTTCTATCGGAACATTATCCTTACGTTGGTGCAACGACGCCATGAGCACCTTTCTGTGTTCTCTTAAGAGTGAATTCAAAATTGGCGCCGACAATTTCCAAGCGGCAGCGCTCTGCGGCCTCGATAAAATAGCGAGCATCACGCCCAAGACGCCCTCCAACGCGTTGAACGATTCAACTTCACACTCCTCGTCGCCCTGCGTGCCTTCTCTGGCAAAATCGTCGAACGATAACGACTCCGATGGAGATAATGACACAGACCTCGTGATCTGCACCGTCTCATTTGGATCTGGAACTTTGCTGCGATAGCCCATCGCTCGAGCCGCGACGCGTATGACGCCCCAGTTCGACTTCGAGCTACCACGCGCGTGCCATTCGCGTATCAGACGCAAAACGATCATGTACACGCACGTGTTTAGATGACCTGCGCCCATGCGCCTGTCCGAAACGATTTGAGAATCCAAGACGTCTACGGACACCGGGCCGGCGGGCGACCACGCTCCCTTTTCGTCGCGCTCGTAGGCAAAGTCTTTAGCCGCCATCGAAAGGATGCTCACGAAGTGTTTCATTCGTGAGGCGTCGTCACTGAGCCAAGTCCAAAGTTTATTCGCGTCGGAATCGCGAGCTAATGAGAGAATGCTCACCAAAGCGTCTCTGCGTGCCACTAGGGGTAGGGTTTCAATGGTTTGACGTTGCGCGATGAGTAAGCGCAGGAGCGGCGCGTACGCGGCGGCGATGGATCGACGTGCGCCCGTGGACTGCCACGCGCGATCCCATGCATGCCTCGTGAGTGCTGACGCAATAATCCGAGTCGCGCATTCGGCTCTTTTGACGCCGTGCGGTCGCATGGGATCGATTGTCAGCAAATTTGACTCCATTGCATCAGTAAAGGCGTTGACGAGGACGTCACCGGCGCTAAACTTTGCCGTCTCTTGAGTCCAACCATTCTTACCTTCATAGACGGCAGATGCTGTGATGATGTCCAGTATCACCGGTGATGCGCACAGAGTATCGAAGAACTCGCGCAACAACGCTGTGTGCACAGCGTTGCCTTCGCCGAGACTCTTGACGTGCAACGCCGCGAGAGTCGTCGCCAACGGCGCAAGCGGACCAGCGCGTCCCAGAGTTTTGACGTCTTTCGCACCGTCCATTTGCTTCTTGATCCCGGGAACAGTGAATAACGCTGTTAAGAACATGGCGACCCCACAGTTCAGATTTCTCGCCTGCTCGAGATCGGCGTTCGAGGGCGACGTGCGCTCGCCGCGAGTCTTCACTTCATTCGACAGGATGTCGACAACTTGTCTTAGCGCCGCGTCGTCGTGTTCCATAGAAATCGTATCGCTCGGAGACTGAGCGCGGTCGAGCGCAATGGCACGGTATATCATACCGAGAAAGAACCACGACATAGACAACGCCTCTTCGTAAGGAATGTAAGACTCTCGTGTTGCTCCCAACACGGCTGAATATCGCTTGGCAAGGACAGCGTGCACTGGGACGTTGCTTCGCGACGTCCCGAGCGTTTGTAACTTTGTCAACTGTTTGCTTGACGACCGTTCGAGAGAACCGAAGGCGAGTGTAATATAAGCTTCAAGAGGAGGACTATGACTCACGACACCGGCGACGGCAGGCTTCGGGCCAGGGTCGACGCGTTGAACCGCGGCCACGACACGCACAAGGGTGTGGAACGCCAAGGTTCCGATGTCTTGAGTTTCATCAACGCGTTCGTTCTTCGAAAGCGACGAAATGAGTGATTGCTGTTTGTTCGCGATAGTATCGATGCTGCCCGCCAAATCGTCGCTCAGTGCGGCTGAGGCGAGGGAAATTGCGTCGTCATCATCATCTCTTCGCGAATCCTTGCTCAAACGTGAGCTAAGTTGTTCCTCTGTTTGGTCCATCTCTACTTCTGGATCGGCGATTCGCAGCGTCAAACTCACCAACAAGTTCAATATCGCGGGCAAGTGTTGAATCAATGCGCGATCACTCGCGAGAGAGAGTTCGCTCACAGCGATTCGTAGCTTATCCTCCGTTTCGGGCGTTTGCGCGTTGCACCACGCCGCAGAGGCGGCAAAGAGAGCGCCTATGTGAACGTCCCCCGTGTGCATGGTAGATGCGAGTCGAAGTCTCACATGCACACACTCTTTTCGTTCTTCCCAGTACGGCATGTGCGTTCGGACGTTCGACTGCAAGTATTTCGGCAAGAGCTCGCGCACGGCGACGAGACTTAAATCGCCACCCGTGGGCGTCGTCGCACTTGCAATCTTCGACGCTAACGTCTCTGGTTGCGAGCAGAGATTGATGACCGAGTGTCCGAGCAATTCTTCTTCTCCAGCGCCAGCGCTAAAAAGGCCGGTCGAGGCACTCTGTGCTCCAAAAATACTCAACACTAGGTGATGTGACGGATTCAATCGCACCGGCAAACGCACTCGCGCCTCGTGGTAAAAAACACCCCCCTTTGATCGCAAGCGACTCATCGCCGTCCAACTTTCGCGACAAAGTCCGCGCCCGCAAGGTGATGGAAATGCGAGCAATCCTCTACCGTCTATGTCTAAATCATCGTCTCTGAGCTGCATGCGCACACGAAGATCTTGTCGTTTGCCGATGTCAATCGTCTTGACGTACACGTACAAATCTCTCGACAAACCGTCGTCTACGGCGCCACCCCATGCGGTTTCCCAATCGAGCTCACCATTTTGCGTGCGAGGACAAAACGAAAGCAATTCTTTGACGTGCACTAAACCAGGAGGGAATTTAAACGCGTTCGTCTCCGCGCCCGGCGCGGGCACGTCGAGCGGATTCAACAGACAAACCAGCTTGCATCTAATCGGTTTGTGAGACTTCAAAGAGTGGCTCGTCCCGCTCGAGATCGCCGCCTCCATGAGTGAGAATTCGGTGTAAGCCTCTTTCACACGGTACATCTCGCTACACTTCGTTTCGCTGAGTAGTGTGGCTCTGTCCGGCGCGGCGCCCGCGCGCGCGTCGAAAATCGGCAGCACGGCCCACGCGAGCGTGTTCCGCCTCTTGGAAATGTTCGGGTTCTCGACCTCATTCGCGGCTAACTGAGTGCTGCCGTCGGATGAGTGCACCGATGCAGCTGCCTTTTGACTCGCTTGCGCTTCATGCTGACGAAGCGCTTCCATACCGAGCACGCGTTGCCGCTCCTTCTCGGCATGCACCTTGGCCTTGCGCAAATCCTTGTACGTGTACACCTTGTCCTCGATCCCACCCTCATCCGCGGCGAGATGAGTGAAATGTACGAGAAGACGAATGTTGAGCGTGAGCGACTCGGCGGGTACGGTGAACGCCGCGATCGTGCTCTGTTTTGCATTCGGCCAAGAGAAGTGGAAATTTTCGCTCACCTTTGTGCGCGTTTGTACGTCGTAAAGCGCCATCGTCCCTTCGATGGTCTCCAGCGCCCCGACTTCAAAGTAAATCTCCGCGATTTCCAACGTGAATCTCACGGTTTGCCTTTCGCGCGTCGCCGCGCTCAAGGAAACAGCGGGCATTTTCCCCAACGCGCTCGCCGGCGTCTTCGGAAGCGCGAGCGAACCGGGCAGCGGGTGCGTCCCTCGAATGCCCGCGTCGTACAAACGCATCAGCGACCCATCTTCGCTGACATCATCGTTCGCACCGGCATCACTCTCACCCTCACCCGACGTCGACGTCGACGCGGACGTCGTCTGTCTCGTCTCGTCCTCCTCCTCGTCGTATCGCTCCCTCGCGCGTTCGCTCGTCTCCGCCCCTCGCGCCCACCCATCGTTCGCTCCCATCTCCAGCGCCAACCACCGCGCGCGTTTCGACGCCACCAACGCTTCCACGTGCGGCGCGTCGATCTCGTTCGCATCGATCACCGCCGCTCGAAACCCTCCGCCGCCGTCGTTCGCCGCCGCGCCGCTCGTCCCGTTGAACGACCCGCCGTTGGACGACATCGACCCGTGCCGCGTCCCCGTCGCCGGCGCGTGCATCGATCCTCCCCGTCGTATCGCGCGCCACGTCGATCCCGACGTCGTCATCGATCCCGTCGCCCCCCCCGCGCGC
>Ga0222719_10002465_pt1 | contig 16883 bp, 26 predicted proteins | sample C33_34DmetaG_FD_165039 | JGI IMG/M metagenome (GOLD analysis project Ga0222719, IMG submission 165039) | Estuarine water microbial communities from San Francisco Bay, California, United States - C33_34D | ecosystem: Environmental > Aquatic > Marine > Unclassified | place: USA: California... | reverse complement strand
CTTTTTTTTGTTTTTCATAAGCTTTAGCATAATCTTCATCAGTAAACGGTGGTTCTGGTTCTTCTTCCTCTCCAGCTAATAAAGTTGATGCAGCTAAACCTGCACCTAATTTAGCTCCAGTATCTAATCCCATAAATCCTGATCCACCAAATTTTTCAGCGGCAACTGTAGGATCCATACCTTGTTCAATTGCAGCTTTCATTGCTGTTTCGTTACCTTTAGTTCCTAAAGCTTTTACACCTAATCTTGCAGGTGCTGTTTGCATAAATTGTTGTCCGAGTGTTGGAGTGAGTGTTGCGCCACTCATAGTAGGTCCTTGTAAACCTGCACCAATAAAGTTTCCTGTCATACCAGGTAATGATGTTTGACCAAATGCTTGAAAAGGTCCTACTCCTGCCATACCTGCAAATTGACCTATACCACCCATCAAGGCAGCATCTTTTAATGCAGTTCTTGTAGACTTACCTCTTAGTTTTTGTACGCCAAAAGTGGCTAATGCTATAGTAAATGGATCCATATTTTTAATAACTTAGTTAATGGATATTTTAACTTGTATGGCTAGATATATCAATATCACTACACTTTTATGATATCGTCTTGAAATTTACCTTTATAGTGATATTCGCCAACATGGCCTATTTCTTCGTCTATTAGAGCATGAATTTTGCCTCCCATAGATGTCCATAACTTACAGAAATAAAAGTCCTCTCCCATATAAGTTTTAGTCTTAGGACTATAATAAGAATCGAAAAAATTAAAATAATGAGGTCTATCAACCATTTTACCATTGATAAGTGTTTTTTGAACAATGTTTAATTCACTGTATTCTTTTTCTAATTTTTCAAATACTTCCCTTTTTATCATCATCATACCTGTAGGCCCTCTTTCTACTTCTATAAAACCATTTACAGGATTCATATTATTTGGGTCAGGTACTGTTATAGGAAAAATATGACCTAATGTATTATGATCAGCATCAGGTCTTCTATTATAATCTTCTCTAAATTTACCATCATTAACTGTTTTCATAGGATAAGGTATTAAAGATACATCATGATCAGATTTAAATAATCTAAATACAGATCTTGAAGTAAAATCAATGTCCGAATCTATAAACAACATATGGGTATGATTAGAATTCATAAAACCTGACATACATAAATTTCTTCCCTGTGTAACTAAACTACTTTTCATAAGTTGAAATGTAATATTTATTTTATTTAATAAGCATTCTTTTTGTAAATCTAAACAGGATCTCATGTAATGAATGGATACCTCTGAATGCACAGGAGTGCACACCATCAAACTATTTTTGGTTTCGTTTGACATTCAAAGCTCCTTTTAAAAAATCAGTCCAAAAATTACCGATTACTTTCCAATCATAAAATCTTTTATAATAATCTTGTTGAAATTTTAATCCCCAAGATAAATCTTGTTTTAACATTTCTTTTGTTTGTAAAATACATTCAGCTAATTGAATGGCTAATTTTCTTTTATCTGATATGTAAGGTATGTATATTGGAAATTCAGCACAAGTTTCTGGTAGTGCACCGAGGTCCGTGGTTATTAATAGCTGACCCGCGGCTAACGACTCCATAGCGGATATACAAAATGTCTCTTCCCAAATACTTGGAAAACAATTAACATCATATTCATGCAATTTTCCAACTAATTCTTTATGAGGACAATAACCCATGTAATTTACATTAGGTAATTGTTTAGCTTTTTCATATAGTTCTTGATAACCTTTATCGTTAGCATTATGAAATGATTGACCATAAATAATAGTGCTAGAATAAACATCTAAAGTTATATCAGGATCTTTAATCGCTGACATAGCAGCTAAAGCAACTTCAAGTCCTCTCCATGGAGTAGATATATAACACATTCTTATTTTTGATTTTGGTGTAAAATCATCTTTAATTTTTAATTCATCATAATCAATTGCATTTTTTATTACGGTACATTTGTGTTCTGGTATTTTATAAAAATATCTATATTTTTCATAAGTCCAATGGGAGTTAAACACATACCAATCATATTTAGAATGGTTTTCTTTATTTTCAAACCATGGTTTAAGATTAGGTTGATCGTAAGAATTTTTAATCCAAAGAATATTAGACTTAATTGGATCTAAAGGAATTTTTTCTGGAACAGATGTAGTAATTTGAACTGAATCAATTAAATTTTGATTAACATGTTTTTTTAAATAATCAAATTGTATTTCAGTTCCACCATAGGGTTGCATTATTTGGTTTTACCAAATACTTCAAGAGATGCAACTGTTATTTTTTGGTTAATTTGTAAATCATCCACGCTAGTGTCAGTGTTGGGATCAGCAACATCAGTATCAAAATCAGTTTTGCTAGCATAGGTTTTACCTGTTCTTTTATTCTTTACTTCTTCTACTGCTTTAGCAGGAATTACTGGAACTTCTTTTCCATCAATTATTATTGTTTTTGTCATTATCGTCCTTGTCTATTGTATTTCTTATAGCACCTTTTTTTATGTTTGTTAAGTCTCTTACTATGACGACCTGGACGTTTACGAGGTTTTGGTCTAGGTTCGTAGTGTATAAATTTTTGTTTAGCCATTTTGGTCTTCTCTTGATATTTCTAATATAGATACGATAGCAGTTACATTAGATGTGTTATTAGTTTCTAAAGATAAACTATCGTTTTCCTCTAAAATAATAGGTCCCTTAGCTAAATTGCAAATTGTAGGCCCAGATATATTAGCATAAGCAATTTGATAAGTAGTAGAGGCTGAGTCGTCTGTGACTTTTGCCTTTAGTATTTTACTACCTCCTTCATTAGTCACCTGAATATTTTGAATAATACCTCTTGCATTTATGGGCGCTGTATAAATACTTACTGTGCTTGTTGTTGTTCCAGGAAAAAAAGCATTTTTATATATATTTGCCATTATGTTAAATCAACCCATTTTAATGTACCGCAGATGTCATCACCATTTGATACACCTTTAGCACATAGTGTTAACGTATCAGAAGAACCAGCAATTGTCTGTCCTAATTGATAGGCAAAATTAAATCCTTCTCTTGAAAACTGTAAATTGTTTGCACCTTTACCAGACAAATATGCTTGACCAACAACAGTTCCTCCAGTGATTGTGGTTGTCCCTGTTAAATCATATTCTACATTATCAGAATAACTTGTGTATGAAAATGCTGTACTCGGTGTTGCATTAAGTCTTAATTCTATTTGAAAATCAGAGTTAGAGATAGCTGATGCTGCAATATCAATTGGAATAATAACTGCATACGGTCTACCAGATTTAATTCTAATTGTTACTAAATTATAATATGTTCCAGCTGTGGTTAAATTAACTCCACCTAATGAAGCTGTTCCAATAGATTGTCTTAAACCCTCTGGTGCATAACCTCCTTCAATCATAGCAGTTGAACACACTTGTTGTAATACTGCTGCACCCGATATAGTACCTGTTGTTTCAATTTCATATCGGATGGGTAAGTTTGCAGTTTGCATATAAACAGTTGTTAAATCATTTGCATTCAAAAATGTGTGTGCTGTAATAAATTTACCATCAATTACAAATCCAACTCTAACTGCTCCCATACCTAACCATTCATAATCGGTAAATAAGATAGTAGCTTTGTCTATATTTAAACTATATCCACTTGCACCTGTACCATCGAGTTTATCACCGTTCCAAGAAGATTGAGATATTTCAGTATCGACTGCAGATCCAGTGACATACGTTCGTCTTACAATTTTTAATGTAGTGCCGTCAGCATAAAAGAATATTCCATTGTTTGCATCAAATGTTCCCACCTTTTGTTTAAGGTCTGCTTCTGGAGTATTCATAACAAAGGTGTTTAATATTAACAATGACTTACCTGGTTGATAACTCATTACTCTTTTAGATTGTCTAATAACTTTGTCACCACTAGCTGTGGTTACATTTAAATTAACTGTTGATTTATTTGCTGTGTAGGTAACGGTTCCTGATCCTGTTAAGTCTTCATCAAAGAGATTGTTCTTTGACATAACATTTTTAGAATCAAAGATAGTTAAAGGATTAGAAACTCTTAGTCTTCCAAAAGCATCATAAGCAGTAGAGCCATTTCCACCACCAATAACAATAGGTTCTACATTTACGTTGTTACATCCTTGAGACATTAGCAACCATACCTTGTGTTAAACCAAGTAAATCTTTCTAATTCTTGTTTTAGTTCTTCTTGAAAAGAAAAATTTAACTGATTCTTTAATGTTTCTAAAGAAGCGGTAATTTGTCGTTGGTTAGAAACATCATATTCTTGTTTTGGTTCTGGTATATAAACAGTAACTTTTGCCATTATCTTCTTCCATCTGGTTGAAAATCAAATCTAAATAAACCTAATCTCCAATTTTCATTTACTGAATCATTAGATATTTTAAGTGCAGCTAACCTTGCTCTAGCTCTTAAATCTACTTTTGTAGTAGAACTATTTATTGTAAATGGGCCTAGAGGAGAACTAGATTGAGTATCTGCTGGATAATCCCTTAATTGCATAGTAATTTCAGCATCTCCTTGTAAAACTTTAAAGTCAGGAACAAATCTTCTAATTTTTATAAAAAATTCACCATCCCCATTTGCATCTAAATCAAAATCCCCTGATTGAATATAAGCTGAGATAGCTGTTGAATTACCAGCACTATCCACTTCATTAACTCCAGTTTCATGTTCATAATAAATACTTGAACCTTGAGAAGAGCTAATACCATTAACAGTTGGATAAGTTGGAGAAGTATTTGGGTTAAATTTAGAAGCATAAGGTTTTTCAAAAATTACTTTGTCAGCGTAAGAAGTTCTTGATAAAGTTCCAGTTACCCAAGTCCCTTCTAAATAGTTATAAACAACCATTCTATTCGCAAACTGACTTGAAGCATCTGGATAAAACCAAATTATTTCATTAAATAAACTATTATGTGAAGCATAGATTTGTTGACCTGCAGAATAATTAACTCCTGGATTGCTTCCTGTTGTTTTAAAAACAAAGTCTTCAACTAAACAAGGCATTCTTTTAACTGTTCCATCAAAAATAAAAAAACCACCTTCGTCTGACATCCAATATACAGAATCATCAACAAATACCATTGAGTTTATTCCTATTACTCCACAGTTAGAGCCTACTTGTCTTAATGAAAAAGTAAAGGGTGGTCCAACAAACTGTATTATATAAGAAGAAGTATCTGTGCCAACAAAAGTATAATCTTTTCCTTGAACAGCTGCTCTTATTTCTGTTCCAGAGTCAAGTTGAAAAGTTCCCGCTGTATTAACAGAAGTTGGTTGATAATCATTTAGGTTTTCTTGATCAGAAAATCTAACAAACATTTTATCTTGAGTAGTAGGATTTCCAATAGTAGTTTCAGTCCCTAAATGAAATAAATGTCTATCTCTATCTGATACAATTGTCATAACAGATTTGGTAGGGTTATTTGAAATACTGACAGCTCTTGTGGTTAACGCTCCTCCACTTACTGCAATCGGGCTCCATTGAAAAGATCTACCGTTATGTACTGTTGCAATTAAAGTTTGGCCATAATTATCTAAAGTCCATATACCAGGATTTATTGTTGTGTTAGATGTTGTTCTAGCTGTTCCCCAAGTAGAAGAGCTCCATAAACCTGAACCCCATCCGTATCCTAAAGTTTGAACTAAAGGGCCTACATTAATGTAAGGTAAAGGATCCAAAGTTCCGTCATTAGTAGCTCCTGTTCCAGTTTCAGCTGTGGGCATTTCAATTGTAAAAGTTTGTGTTGTCGGTATTGATTTTACTTCGAATAAAATATCATCAAAATCAGAAGCAGTGTAATCAGTTTGTCCAGCAGTAAACGAGCCTGCATTGTCAAAAGTTAAAATGTCTCCAATATTTAAATTGTGTGCTGCTGTAGTTGTGATAGTAACTGTTTTAGATCCAGTAGTAGTAGTTATATCTGCACCTGTTTGTTGTCTATCTGGATCTATTGGTGTGATGTCATAAAATTGTTCAGAATAGTAAATATATAAACAGCGATTAGTTCCTACGGCATTGTATTTTCTTCCATCTAGGTCTGCCCAAGATAGTTGCGCTCTTGCAACACCTATAAGTGTTTGAGAAGTAGACTGAACCCAACCTCCTATTTTTTCTGGTTGTCCGTATCTAAAACGAACATTATCTCCATCTACCCACACATTTTCAGCTTGAGTATCTGTTATTTGTTTGTTAAAACCAGGTCTGAAAGGTATTTTTGTTAAAGCCATAACACTATTTTATAATAAAAAGGTATTATAGTATAGACCAACTAAATATGATACATCAGCCAGTTTTTTCTACAATCATTAGTGTAGCTTCCTTTAAAAACCACAATGAAGAGGCTAAAAAATTAACTACGTATTGTTTAGATTTAGAAAAATCTAAAAGAAAAGATATTAAAACAGATTGGATTTCAAAAAATACTTTTAATACATTAGGAACATTAGACATTGGAAAAAATGACAAATTTAAAAATATAAATAACTGGGTTTTTGAAAAAGTAGAAATTTATAGAAAAACAGTAGGATACCTAAACCCTATGAAATATCAGCAAGGATGGTTTAATGTTTATAAAAAATATGACTTTCAAGAATATCATCATCACTCTAAATGTTTTGTATCTGCTATTTATTTTTTAAATTCTAATGAAAATAACGCAAAAGTATTTTTTAAATCACCTACAAATATGATTGTTAATAGACCCAATCCAAATCAAGGTAATCCTTTTACTTGGGATAAAGTTATTTATAAACCAATTCAAGGAAACTTAATAATATTTCCTTCTCATTTAGAGCATTGCGTTGAACAGCAAGAAAATGATGATATAAGAATAAGTCTAGCTTATAATTTTGATTTATGTTTAGAAAATTAAACAATTTTACTTTATATACTGAAGTTTTTGATAAGGATGTTATAAAAGACTATTTTACTATTTTTCCAAAAAATCTACCAACTTATTTTAAAACAATACCCCCTAAATTATTTGAACCTTCAATTGGAAAATTTCTAGAATCTCATAGAACTGTAAAGTCATGTTCTGGTTTTCTAAATTTATATAGACGATCCATGTTACTCAGTTCTCCTTTTGATATTGAAGTAATCTTTGATAAAAATAGAAAAGCAACTTGCATGATTGGTAAAATGGGAACTAATCATAATTTTATGCATCAACATCCAGCATATCAGTATGCGCAATATATTCCCTCTAATATAAATTTAGATTGTGTTTTAAAATTTAGTTTTGGTTGGTACATTGATTGTAAAGATGAAATGTTTTTAATACACTCTCCCACGTGGCATTTTCCTAACACAAAAGTTATATCTGGTATTATTAATGGTCACGAACAAGTAAATTTCTTTGTAAATGTATTTAATAATCAAAATCATATATTAATAAAACAAGGAGATCCTTTGTTTTTAATTACACCTTTGACAAATAAAAATTTTGAGTTAAACATACAAAACAGAAAAAAATTAAAATTTCAAAGGAGAAAAGGTGATTTCACTTTTACAAGCTTTAAAAAATATATTACAGAAACCGTTTTCAAAAGAAATTAAATTTTCTTTAATGGAAAAATATATAATTAATGGAATTAAAAATCAGTCTGATTTTTGGTTAGAGCCTTTACCAGCAATGAAAAAAATACCTGAATGGTATAAAGATATGAAAACATACACTCAAGGTATAAATACACCCACTGTAAAAAAATGTCCTCCAGTTTTAGAAATGTATAAACATGGATACTATATTTTAAATTCTGTAGAAATAAACATTTCTAGAGTAGATAATTTTCAAGGTAAAGTTGATTACAAAGTTGAATATTCACCAAATTACGCTGGACCTGAATTAATTGCTTATCATGCAAGACCACAAGTATGGAAAATGCCTTTAATTGATCGTTGGAATACTAATCATGCTATGAAGTATAATAGTCCTTTTTTGATTAAAACACCTCCAGGATATTCTACTATGTTTTTAAATCCAACTATTAATGATATAAATGATGAATACTATGGATTTGAAGCTATAGTAGACACAGACAACTGGCATGAAGTTAATTTTCCTTTCATTATAAATTGGAGTAAAATACCTGTAGGTAAAGATTACATTTTAAAAAGGAATCACCCTATAATATTAGCTATACCTTTTAAAAGAACTAATTTTACTAGTGTTGTTAGTTGGAAAGATAAAAATATGTTTAAAAATCATATGCATCAAACTACTAATAAAGGACAATTATTTAGTAATTTTTATAAAAATTTAAGTGAAAGAATAAAATTTAAATAATGCAACCTCATTTATTTGAAAAAGTTTTATGTCCTAAAGAGTTATATTGGCTTTATACTGAACTCTTAGCTACTCATGACTGGACTCTAAGTGCATTTGCAAGACCTTCTCCTGGAATAGATAGACAATTTCCTACTATTGGTAATATGTATATTCAACCAGGACATAGATGGTTTGATTACTTTCAAAGTTTAGTTTTTAGAATTAAACAAAAAGCAGATGAAAAAAAGATTGGTATGAATTATAATTTAGCTAGAGTATTTATCAATGCTACATTTGATCAATCTATTACTAGATTACATGCTGATAATGATAAGGAAAAAGTTCACCATAGTCTTTTAGTTTTTTTAACTCCTGTATGGCAAGATTCATGGTTAGGATCTTTTTGGGTAGATGGTCAAGAATATAAATTTAAACCAGGAAATATTGTTTATTTTAATTCGAATGAATTTCATGTAGGAGATAACCCTATCAAAGGTTGTCCTTGGATTCGCTTAACAGCAAATATTGTTTTAGAATAGTGATAAAGATTAAATAATTAAGCGTTTTCTTTAAAACGTGAATGAAGTTCTGTAACCACTCCATCTATTTCAATATTCAATTCTGGTGTAAATCTTATATTTTCTGGATTAGAACTTGCATGTTCAGACGGAATGTTTCTTAACTTTTGTCTAAAAGCAATTAAATTTTCTTTTTCGCCAGCATTGTATGGATAATCTTTAGCAATTACATATTGATCTAAGTATCTTATAAAAGCATTTCTTTCACTTCTTACTCTTTCCCAAGTGTTATAACCTGGTTTTTCATAATAAGGTAATGCATTTATTCTATCTTCTTCATCTAAATCAGCTTGCGCATGATTAATTAAAGCTTGAAAATCATCTGGAATAGAAGTTATTATTTTATGAGGCGTTCCTACATCTAAATGTTCTATTTCACCAGTATTTGTTTCAGTATCAAATCTTAACATATTTATATCCTTGCTTGGCGCAGGTTTAAAATCTGGAAACTGTTTTGTTCTATCATCTATACTTACAGTCATGTCTTGTGGGCAAATTGAATATTTAGTCATATTAAGTTTTTATTATAAAATAAGTTGCTACAAAAGGTTGTTTAGGATCTATGTTTCCACCTGTCGCACTATGGTTATGACTTGACCCACTACCTTGATTTGACCAGGTATAGTTTCCTTGGTATCTCATAGAATTATTATTACCTCCAAAACCAATACCATCAGATCCTCCACTAGGAGGTCCATTGTGGTTATGACTTGGTATAGTATTCTGTGATAAAGAAGTGTTTGCCGCTGTAATAGAAGCTTGTTGAGAATTAGCTCCCGCTGTAACACCTAAATTATTTGCTCCTCCCCTACAAACTCTATCTTTAATATCAGGTACATTAAAAGTAGTTGAACCATCTCCAGATCCGTAAGTAGTTCCAATAACAGCGAATAAATCTGCGTATGTACTTCTAGAGACGGCAGCTCCATTACAATCTAAATAACCAGATGGAACAGAAGCGGTTGGCCAAGGAATAATAGTTCCAGTATCTACAAGAACAATACCTGTTAAATTAGCTCCATCAAAGTCATATCTTGTATCTTCGTAAGTAGCCATTTTAACTCCTATACAACTGGTTTAGCAATAATTATTGATTTACTTCCATCACTTGCAGTTAACATTACATCACCTTCATAGAAAGTAATATTTCTTGGTTGCTCAGCAGAATACGTTGCTGGTAAATCTCTAAGTAATTGTCTGTAAGTTGCGTATTCTGTAATTTTTTCATCAGTTAAAGGTGAATCTTCAACTTGAGTCCAATCACTATCTCTTAAATACTGATCTCTATCTGCTTTTACTCTTGTCCAAGAATTAATCCATGCAGCCTCTTGATCTAAAATATCTTGCTTTTGTGCTGCGTGAGCATCAATAAATTTTTGAATATCTGATAATGTACAAGGACTGTGCGGAGTACCATCATTATATTCTATTTCACTTTGAGAAGAATTTTCACTATTATATTGATAAGCATGAATATTTGAAGGAACACTATTCCAACATGGTTGAGTATCCATGTGTGTATATCCTTCTCCATCTATAACAACTGTTTTATCTGAAACTATTACTGAAACCTTCATTTTTTCTCCTAAGTCTTAATTATATAATTTACATCAATACTAGGCTGTTGTAAAGAGACGCTCGCAGCATTGATACCATGACCATGTGCACCGCCTCCACCTGTATTGTTAGCACCCACTGCGCCTGTTAGCGGAGAGTTGCTACCTCCACCTGAATTTCTATCAGAACCACTTAATAATGTGGCGTGACTATGTGATGCCATTGTATTGGTATCGATAGTATTGTTTGCAGCATTGATGCCAGAAATATTTGAGTTATTGGCTCCTCCCGTGGAAGCAATATTTTTGGTATTTGATTTTCCTATTGGAAAATTAGCACTTAAATCAGGAACATTAAAAGTGGTGGAACCATCTCCAGATCCGTAAGTTGTACTAATTACAGCAAAGAGATCAGCATAAGTGCTTCTAGATACCGCTGATCCATCACAGTTTAAATATCCTGAAGGCGCAGAAGAAGTTGGCCAAGGAAGAATACTACCAGTATCTACCCCAACTAAACCTTGAATATTTGATCCATCAAAATCATATCTTGTTGCTTCGTATGCTGCCATTTTTTTCCTTACGTTTTAATTATATAATTTACCACTAAATATGGTTGTAAAGTAGTAACTGCATTTCCTGAATTCATATTATGACCATGTGCTCCACCGTTTCCCGTGTTACTACTATTAATATTAGCTCCAGCTCTAGTACATCTATTTCCACCACCTACGTTCATGTTATAGTCAGCAGGATCTCCTCTACCATTAATGGTATGAGAGTGACTTCCGAGTTGTGCAGTTGTAAGAGTGTGATTTGCTAGTGATCCACCACTCATAGTTGCTGTATTAGCACCACCAGTTAAACCAGGGCTTTCAAGATTACTTACCGATTTAATAACATTGTCTTGTGTATCAGGAACATTGAAAGTTGTAGATCCATCTCCTGATCCATAAGTTGTGCCTATGACTGCAAATAAATTTGCATAAGTTGATCTTGAAACCGCTGCACCATCACAAGGAAGATACCCACTTGGTGCAGTCGCAGTTGCCCAAGGTATTATTGTTCCTGTAGATAGACCCTGGATACCAGTAATAGCAGCACCATTGAAGTCATATTTTGTAGCTTCGTATGTTGCCATCTATTATTTCTCCTTATAAGTCCAGCCTACTGTCGCGTCTCCTGAATAAACTAAAGTAAAACCAGCACCTTCTGTACTTACTGTTAGATCGGCAGCTGAATTTGTAATATTTGAACTATTTCTACCAACTGTTAAAGCATTAGTATCAAAAGTATATTTTGAATCTACAAATGTTACTTCATCTCCAGTTGAAGGAGAAGCAGGTAAAGTAATAGTTAAAGCTCCTCCAGATGTATTAGCTAAAATCTGAGCTCCTGGTTGAACTGTTTCTGCTGAAGAAATGGCTCTCCATTTTTTAAATTCTAAATCTTTTACAATATCAGTTCCGTTTGCATGACAAATATAAGAATGACCTTCACAAAGTAAAAAACCTGTTTGACCTGTAACTTTAAATGTTAAAGTATTTCCTGCATGATCAGTTCCATCAATTACGTTAAAAAACTTTTCAATTCCTGTAGGAAAGTTTACAGTTCTGTTTGCAGCAAGTGTGCCTGTAAATTTCAAAGTCATATTTCTTGCATTTGAAATTGTAGCATCAGTCATTGCTAAAGTTACATCTGCTGATGCAACATCAATTTCTTGATAACCTGAAATTGCTTGTTGAATTAAGTTTAAATTTGTATTAGTTTTATCGCCCCAAGTACCAGAGTTTTCCCCTGTTACCATTAGTTCGATTTTTAAATCGGTCGAATAACTTGATGCCATTTTAGCTCCTTATAATTTTTATAATATACATTTTTTAGGCTGCAAGATCAACCTCGGTCCATGTATTGCTTACTCCTGGGTCTATTTCAGACCATGCTGTTATTTTAATAGTTCCTGACGCACTAGTCAAGGTAGTACCAGTAACATCTACATCAGCATTAGCGATTGTTCCTTCATTTCCTAAAGAAATAGTTAAGTCATTTCCTGTTACATTATAAGCAGTTTCTTGACTAACTTGGCCAATTGAACCGATAATTTCATTTCCAGTTTGTAAAGTATTAGCATCAGCTACAGTAACTACACTTGCAATTGAGCTATTTAAAGATTCTCCTGAAACACTTACTTCAACATCTGTAAAAGCATTTTCAGCTCCAAGAGATCCTGTTAATTGTTGCCCTGTTACAACTACATCAGCATTTGCTTGAGTAGTTACAGACCCTATTGCAGAGTCTATCTGTTCTCCTGAAACTAATGGACTTACCCCGATATCTAAAGTTACACTAGCTAAAGAACTATTAATTTGTTTTTCTGTAATATTTACAAATACATTACCGCCTGCTTGAATATCAACTAGAGCAACAGCAGTGTTTAATTGATTACCTACTAACGATAAACCTTGAGTTTGTCCAACATTTGAAGTTAATCCAATTCCAGTTAAAGTTAAATTAGCATCTCCAGTAACTGTTTCTGTGCCAACTGAAGTTTGTAACTGTTCTCCTGTTTGAAGAGTATTAGCATCAGCTGTAACTTGAGATATAGAGTCTAGTGTAATAGTTGCTGAAACAGATCCTGTTTGTACAGAATAAGCGTCACCCCATACCAACGATCCAAAAGAATCTCTACCCCATCCAGCACCAATTAAAAAATTATCATCAATTGTTGCTGTTCCTAAATTTGAATTTATAGATGAACCAGTAACATTTACACCAATATCAATAACAATATTGTTACCTGCATTAATTGATAAATCTTCACCTGATAATAAAATATCTGCAGATGAACCTGCTACAACTCCTGAATTAGTTAAAGTTAAAGATTCACCTGTTACATCGACATTTGCATTTGCTAATGATGTTATTGATCCTACAGAAAATGTAGCTTGAATTCCTGTTACTTGAGGAGAAGTTCCTGATAGATCTCCCCATTCATTTTCACCCCAAGTATCTCCGCCCCAACCAATTTGGAGCTCGTTATCTATAGTAACAGTTCCTGGTGAAAATGTAGCTGATAGGCCACTTAAGGTAAAGGATTGATCACCGAGTGTACCCCAGTTCTCGAAACCCCATGTGTTTGAACCCCAAGTAGCCATATCATTTTAGTCTCTCTTTTTTTAACTTAATTACGCAAGTCTAATGATAGCTGCACTTGTTGTAAATGCAGGGAACTGAATTGTAAATGTTCCAGAAGTTGCAGTTTTATCACCACCAAAATCTAAAACAGCTACTGAAGGATCACCTGCTACAGTATCATTATAAATTAAAGCACCTCTTGCTGTCAAAGTTACTCCAGTAAAAGACAAGTTTGCAAAGTTTACAATTGCAACACCTGATGCAACAGAAGTTTGTTGTGATTGAAGAACTCCACCTCCAGCTACGTATTGTCCAGATGCGGATACTTCACTTCCTGTTGTATATGAAGTTGTTGCAGCTGATAAATTTGCAGCTGATGTATAAAGTGCTAATTTAAAACTGTTTCCACCTGTATCTAAATCATGTACACCATCTAATAATTCTTTTTTAAAAGAATTTGTAATCGCTTGGTCTATTGCCATTTTATTTACTCCTTATAAATAATTAATTGTTAGGTGAAGGTGAAGGTATTTTGACCCTCGGTACTCCATCTAAATATTCATCTCTTCTTCTTCTACCCATTTGTTCTAGAGCATAAGATTGGATAGCTTCATTATACCTGTTTTGATAAAGGTTGTACATATCAGCAGGCCCTTTTAAATAACCATAAGCCTCTACTAAACAAGCATATAAAATCAAATCTGGAGCTTTATTAGAAATATCTGTTGTTTGATTAGTTGAACTAAGTGCTGGAGGAGTAGCAATATAGTTTAATTGAATTTGATACGTTGAATCAGGCGTTGGTGCTACAACAATATTATTTGCATCCCAATTAGCCCAATATTTAGGTAATCCAGTCACCCCACCATTATTATATTCTGAAATAAAACTAGTATCTCTTTTATCTAAAAAAGTCCTATCTGAGCCATTGATAACTTGAATAGATCTTATGATTTGAGTATCAGGTAAAACGACATATCTATTACCTGAAGTAAAATTAGATGTTGCATATTTTCTTGCATAATCTGCATCTACTTCTCTAAAAATTCTTAATTCTGCATCTCTAATAAATCCATCAACAATAGTAGACGTTAAAACATTTGAATCAACTTCTGTGTAATCTCTAATTTTTTGTACAAGTTCTGCGTAAGTCATATTATGTAATTGTTATTGTAACATTTCCTAATCTAGTTCCAACCTGTCTCTTATTATTTTCTTCAAGGGGTGAAGTTGAGGGTTGCATTCCATTTGAAGTAAATTGACCATCCCAATATTGTGGATCTAGATACACGGTTACTGGTGCAGCTCTTTGTGGTCTAGCATTCCATAAAGCAACAGGATCAGCTTTTTTAGGTCTAGGATCTAATTGTGGATGTTTAGCTTCAAATTCTGAAGTATGCACCCATGAACCATTCCATTCTTTTACCATTTCTCTATATGGAAAAGCTTGTCCTGATCTGTCTGATATGGATTGTGCGAATCTTCCTTTAGCGTATGCCATTATGACCCCTGTGGAAAGTAAACATTAGGTGTGATGTAAACAGAAGTTCTTTGTCCATCTTCTTCTAATGCTCTTTTTAATTCATCTTCGTATAATAATTTTAATGCTTGTATTCTATCTGGTGCAATCTTTTGTGATAAATAAAATGCTAAACCTGAAACCATGCATGGATAAAACCTGTAAGGCATATCGGTTGTGTTTGAATAAGCTCCTGCATCTTCAATTCTAGCAATGTAATAATAAAAAATATTTGTAACTGCAGAAGTATCTGGAGCTAAATACAAAGTAATCGTTGGAGCGATTAATCTATTAACATAGTATTGAGACGGTGTTCCTGAATCAGTTTTATTTGGAATAGCAATATATTCTGATCTAGATATTTTAGTTAAAGATTGTTGTGTACCACCTGTTGTAGTTACAACCATTTCTAATACATCACTACAATCATTAGGTGTAGTGTATGTTGCTTGTCCATTGACTAAAGTTTCAGTTTGAGATTTTACTTTCCAAAGGTTAATACCTCGGTTACCCCATTCTGAAAATAAAAGATTTAAACTTCTTCTTGCTGATTTAATGTCATGACCAGAATTAGTTCTTACGCCACATCTTTCGTATGCTTCTTCGATTGTTTCATCAATCGTAATATTAAAACTTGTAGTCCCAGATGTAGCCATGTCATAGCCTTACGCTTTAATTGCTTTTTGTAAATCCAGTGGTAACTTTTTTTGTTTTTCAGTTAACATTCCAGTTTTAGCTCTAATCATACCAGTCATTTTATAATTTTTATGACCGCCACCGATTGCCATACCGCCTGACATTTTTTTCTTAACATCTTTTCTTATATCCGAAGCATCTGGTAAATTAGATGATTTAATAATTTTATCAGCAGCTTCTTCCATTTTATTTTTTTTATATGCTTTACCCATTACATTACTCCTTTAAAGTTAGTTCCTCTTACAGCGGCTCCTGCACCACGGCACATGCCACCATCGCTAAATGTTGTCATACTTAAAATTCTTTTTGACTGTACAGGTTTTTTCTTATCTTTATTAACTGACTCAGTTGCCTTTTTAAGTGCTTTTAAATATGCTTTATATTCTTTTGCTTCTTCCATTATAAATCTATCATACCACCATAATATAGTTTAGTAAATGCACCCTTAGATGCCATTGTTTTAACATTATCTGGTTTAGGGCCACTGTTCGGGGCTTGGCGCTTTCGTGCGACAGCACTCGCCTTTTCTGACTTTGTCATCCGTGTGGCTTTTGCAAGTGGTACACACTTTGGATACTTTCTTCCTTTTGAACCACTGGCTGATTTTCTTCCACATTCTTGGTATTTACCTCCTTTTTTAGGTGAACCTATGTCTACCCATTTTTCTTTAAACCATTTATCTAGACTCATTTGAGTAGGTCACCGTAATAATCTTCATATGATTTATTAGAAACATATGAGTCATCAGCTAGTGTAGATTTTATATGACTACCAAAATACTCTGATCTTTTTTTGTATTCTGCTGGAGTTTCTGTTTCCATTACTGGACGATGAATTTTAGCATGATCGACCATAACACCTAATTTAGCTTTTTTAGGACCCCAGTCTTTTCTTTTTACACCCGAAGGATCTTTTATTTTGCCCGCACAAATCTTACTAGCATATGCGTTTGCATACGCTGATGGATAAACTTTGAATTTTCTTTTAGCGGCCGCTTTGCCTCTAGCACATAGTTTTGTCATCGTGTCTAAGCCTCTTTCGGTTGTACAACTTCTTAGATTGTACCACTTTTGGTTTAAACAGTAAACGTCCT
>Ga0222719_10002463_pt1 | contig 16899 bp, 20 predicted proteins | sample C33_34DmetaG_FD_165039 | JGI IMG/M metagenome (GOLD analysis project Ga0222719, IMG submission 165039) | Estuarine water microbial communities from San Francisco Bay, California, United States - C33_34D | ecosystem: Environmental > Aquatic > Marine > Unclassified | place: USA: California... | reverse complement strand
AAATATATCGGATCAAATAGATGAAACCCTAGTAGGTAATGGAAAATATGATATTACAGCAACACCAGGAAATGTAGAATGGGTTGTAACATATGCACCAATGGTAACAAACAAATACACTTACAGAATTGGTTTAGATGTTAGAGAGTTTCCTAATGGTGTAGATTTAGATGATGTTAATAATATAGAACTATTAGATTTAGTAGATACAGATGGAACATCAACATATTTAGGAACACCAGGTTATGCAAATTCTTGGGCAACTACAACATCAGATGCATATTGGAATAATTTTTATTATTATACTTGGAGTACTATTCCTTTTTCATCATCAAATTATTCTTCAAGTATAAGAAGTTTAGGTGGTGGTGGATATGCACTAAAAGTAGAATTAAGTTTCAATGAAGTAACAGGGTATAAAACTCAACACGTAGTTTTTAATGAACCTTCATCTACAGATCTAACATCATTAGCACAATCTATTGTAACTGTAGCAGACGTTTATTTAGCATTTCAAGAGTTAACAGATAGAGGAATAAACAATGATCAATCAGGTAATAAATTTACTCACGGTATCCAATATGCAAATGCTAATTTAGATAGAGATGGTGATTTCGATTTCAACGACACTTATTTAATGTTAGACTGGTTAAATGGGGGTACAGCATTTAATATAACAGGACTATCATCAGTAATGAGGTTAATAGAGACATCAGAATATAATTCAGTTGCTTCTACAGATGTGGGTAACTATACAACACAAACTATGTTTCCTTTATCTTTAGCAACTGGTACTAACTCTTATACAAAAAACATAACAGTTAGTTGGTTAGGAGATGTTAATATGTCTCATTCACCAACACCAACTAATAATTTAACTGTAACAGGTATGACTGTAAGTAATGCTCCAACAGCTAAATTTATGACTTCAGAACCTATATTAATAGAACTATATAGTGAAACTGAACTTAAAGATGGAAAGGTACATGTACTAGTTAAGACTAATAATAGAGGAGCTGGAATAGGAGCTATACAATTAAATTTATTATACAACAATAATATATTGACATTAGACAGTTATAACTTTAATTCAGATGCTACAGATTTTATTAATGATCAAGGAGGTAAAATAAGCTTTGGTTCATTAAAAACAGGTGAAGGTTCAATTAATAATCAATCAACATATGAATTTATATTTGATACTACAGATACTACAGGTAGTCTTGGATTAGTATTAGTTAAACCAGTTGAAGCACTAACAACCAATAACGAACAAGTATTTATAGAACTACAATGAAAAAATTTATAATTATATTATTCTTATTTTTATTTAGCTGTCAAAAAGACTTTATAGATACTGATGTAATACCTTCTTTTTTTGATAAGAATAATCAAGAGGTAGTTAGTAGTCAAATTATAAACTTTAATCTTCCTGATGAAGGAATATATTATTTACTATTTGTAAATACAGATGGTGAGTTAGTAGCAAGAGAAAAATTTACTGGAACAGAAGGATTAAACAGTAGAACAATACATGTAGGATTATTAGATCAACAAGAAATTTACCTAATACTTTATAATAGTAATCAAAATAAATTACAAGAAGTATTATTAAAACTTAATAAGTGAAAAAACTATTAGTAGTTTTAGCGTTTTTATTTTCATCGAGTTTGTTTTCACAAAATCTGATTCAAACTTACGTTGACAGATGTACAGGAGAAGTAAAAGTATTCTCTGTCCCAATGAATGGGCAGACAGTAGTAGCATTTTATAATAAGTCAAAAACATTCACTGCTGAGGATTTTAGAAATGGAAATTTGCAGTTTTGGCTTGAAGAGACATATTTATGGTGGAGTAGTTTAAACCCCTGTTCAACTACAACTACAGGTGCTGTTACAACACAACAAACAACTCAACAGGTTACACAGCAAGCTACTCAGGCTGCTACAAACGCAGTGGCAACCACAGCTAATACAACAGTCGATGTTCCATCTACCCCTCTTAGTACTCCCCAAGCTAGTGCCCCACCTGAAACTCCAACTACAGTTGTGGATACTCCGAGTACAGATACTAGTGCAGCAACTACTGATATTGGATCACAACCTAGTACTAGTGAACCTACGACTTCGACAGATACCAGTGGAGCAGCAGAAACCACAAATACAGAAAATCAAACAAGCACAGATCAAACTGAAACGTCTTCTACAGAGACTACGCAATCTTCAGATGAGAATACAACGTCTGATCAACCCAATGAAACTTCAGGAGAAGCAGATTCAAATGAGACAGAAACTACTTCAGAGGAGAGTACAAGTAGCTCGGAATCTGAAGAACAAGAAGTAGAAGAGACTTCAAGTGATGAGTCTGCAGAAGATTCCACTGAAGAGTCATCTGAAGAGACTACAGAAGAAAATTCTGAGGAAGACACAACAGAAGAAGAATCCAGTGAAGAATCTGAAGAAGAATCACAGGAGGAAAGTTCAGATGAAGAAGAAGAATCAGATGAAGAAGCCAGTGATTCATCAGAAGACTCAGAAGAGGAGGAAGATAATAAAAAGAAGAGAAAGAGAGCTCTTGCCCCACCAATACTTACTGCAAATGTTATGTCTATGCAAGATCCTCTTGGTAATTTTTCTACAGCAGTAAATATTGGAATGAGTCAATCATCTTTGATGGGTGATAAAACATATGGACTAAATGCTATGGTGTATTCTAATATGCAACAATTTATGTTGACTGCTAATTTCTCCAAAGTACACATCAACGACAAAGGAAGAGTCAACAGAGTATATTCAGCTTCAATTGGAGGAGCCAAGATGTATACAACTTATATGGCAATGACTAATCATAGTCTTGTGTTCTTAGGTAAAAAAGGATCAGTATTTGGAACAGCTCTTGGATTAAATCTTACTTCTTTAGAATTAGATATTAGAGAGGGATACATCTATTATGATGAGCAAATATTAGGTGCTAGTTTAACCACTTTCTATACAAAACCATTTAATTTTGATAGGCTTACTATAAGTCCAATGTTAGCAGCATCAGCACCGTTTGCATCTATGGACCTTTATTTTGGAGATGGTATATCCTTCAATAAAGATGTGATGTTTATAACAGGAAGCTCTTTTAACTATCAACTAACCAAAAGATTTATAGCAAATATTGGAGCAAACGCTATTTCAGCAACAATTAAAGACTTCCCAGTTATTTGGAGTTTTACTATTGGGTCTCGATTCCAATTTTAATAAATATTTATAGTAAAAAGTCATAATGGAATCAAACAGGCAAAGAAACGCAAATAGAAATAGATTTGTTATCACATCAGTTGTGTTAGGAACTTTTTTTCTAATTATGCTCGGTATTGGTCTTGCTATTTTAGGACCTGATGATACACCAAGTATAAACCAAGAATGGAAAGAAGTTTTATTATTAGTTCTAGGTGCATTTTTAGGATCATATTCAAGAATCATAGATTTTTGGTTTAATGGAAATGATATGAACATGGATGGCACACCAGACGCAACTGCTGCTTTACCCCCATCTGATGGACCTAAATTTTGTGATAACTGTGGAGATCAAATAGACTACGATAATTTTTAATATATGCCAATACAACCAAAAGGAATAGTTATGCATTCAATGTCAGAGTACCTCATGTATGAGGGACAAAGAATGTATGCAAAAGATTTTTTACAAAAATTAGGATTATCTGTACATGGATTTATTAAACCAGATGGTACATATGATAAAATGATTGAAACTCCTGGAAAAGCTTTTCATGCTGGAAAATCACTACACGAAGGCTTATCAGGATTAAATTCTCATTATTTGGGAGTAGAACTTCTTGTACCAGGAACAAATGACTTTGCTTCATTTAGTAAAAAAATACAGACCCTAGAAACTTATTCACAAGCACAATTTGATTCAGCAGTTAAAGTATTCAAATTTTGGATGGATAAATACAATATACCTGTAGACAATGTTGTGAGACATTCAGATGTTTCAGGAGATCATGTTAGGGGTAAAGGAAAAGGAAAAACAGATCCAGGAAGTGCATTCAACTGGGAAGCTTTTATGGCAGCCTTAGCCTAAATAAAAGCAGGTTATATTTTGTAATAACCGAAAAATTTACTATTATGTATGAATATAATGCAAAATGCCTAAGAGTTGTCGATGGTGATACTGTTGACGTTATGATTGACTTAGGCTTTTCAACCTGGAAAAAGGTGAGAGTAAGATTAGATGGAATTAACACACCAGAATCTAGGACTAGAGATAAAGAAGAAAAAAAGAGAGGATTAGCTGCAAAGGCAAGATTACAAGAAATATTAGAGATAAATGAAAACGAAATTTTTCTGAGAGTAAATGGGATTGGTAAATATGGAAGGGCTTTAGGAGAAATTTTAGTCAAAGCAATAGGTAAAGATCCAGAGGATATTTCTTTAACTATGAAAAATGTAAATCAACAACTAATAAAAGAGGGACACGCAGTTGAGTATCACGGGGGTGCTAGATAGAATTAGAAAAGGAACTTTTCCTTTTATAATAGCACTATCGGCTCTTTCGGTAAGTGCATCAGCAGCCTTTTATTCTGTAAGTGGACTTTCTAAGTTATTTGCAGGAGCAAGCTTTGAAGTTATAATCATGGCAGGCTCTCTCGAAGTCGCTAAGCTCGTTATAGCTTCCCTCCTATATCAGTACTGGTCAGTTATAAATAAACTCCTTAGAGCTTACCTAACGATTGCTGCAGTGGTCTTAGTATTGATTACTAGTATGGGTATATACGGCTTTTTAAGTGCTGCATATCAAGATACCTACAGACAGCTTACTATAAAAGAAAATCAAACAGCCTTTTTAGAACAGAAGAAAGATTTTTATCAAAAAGATGTAGATAGATATGATGAAGAACTTGAGAGAATTTCTAATAACATCAGCACTCTATCTAATGCGAAAGCGACCTCGATTCAAGTACGAGATACGACATCATCTACAGGCCTTCGATCAACAGTTAGTACTGCCGAGCTTAGATTGGCTCAACAACGTATTGAGGTGGAAGAAGAAAATCGTAAATCTGTTCAAGCTAAAAGAGAACAAGTAGCAGATAGCTTACAGAAATATCAACTTGAAATACTTGATCTTGAGAATAATACAGAAGTAGCAGGAGAACTAGGTCCCTTACAATATCTTTCTGGACTCACAGGCACTCCTATGGATAAGATTATAAACTGGTTATTGCTTGTGATTATTTTCGTGTTTGATCCTCTAGCTATTTCACTTGTAGTAGCAGCTAACTTTGCTTTTGCTAATGCTTTTCCAAAAAAAAAAGATGAAAATTTAATACCCCATGTATTTGAAGATGAGGAGATTGAGGATTGGGATGATGAAGTTATTGAAGCTGAGGATACAAAAGATTCACAAGAGTTTAAAGAGCAGTTAGACAGGATAGACAAGTATTATCAGGTATATGGGGAATCTGGAAGTTTAGATCCACATGATTTAGAAGTAGATTTTGAACAAATATATCCTCCACAACCTTCAGAAAGCCCTAAAGAAGATTGGTTGATAGAAAAAGAACAAAGTATTGACTTTGAAGATGCTGAAAAAAACATTGTTAAAGATGATGAAACTATTGAATTGGAAAAAAGAATAAAATCTTTGAAAGCATATTTAGCTAAGGAAAGAGTAGGGGGTATAAATAGAAGATTGGAAAGCAGTCTTCAAGTAGAAATAGCAAACCTTACTAGAAAATTAGACCAACTTAGAGGAGATAAAAATGATGATCTAACTAAAACTTATTAAAAAAATTTGTAATTTGCGATGACAAAAGAGCAGCTTAAAGAGATTATAGATTCAGGAAATAGACATTTTATTTACTTTTATAGTCCATGGTGTAGAGCCTGTAGGAGGATGAGTTATTTAGTCGATAGGGAAAAAACACCATTGACAAGAGTAAATGGAGAGGAAGAAACAGAAATCTTACAAGCTTTTGGGATAGAATATTATCCTACTATAGTAGAGATAAAAGGTAATACAAAAAAAGTACATGCAGGAACAGACTCTGTAAGAAAGTTATTGAAATAGGTTTTATGAATAAGAGTTATGTAACAGTAACAACTCCAGATACAGTAAAGGAGATGTTACAACATATATTAGATCACGAAGTTTTAGCAGTTGATACAGAAACTACTTCTTTAAACCCAAGACAAGGAAAAATAGTTGGATGGTCAATATCTGGTGCAGAGGGTGAAGGCTATTATTTCCCAACACTTTTATACAATCCTGATACAGATACTTTAGAAGAAGCAAAAGTTCAAGGTCATTCTGCACACGATCTATCTATAACTTTACTAAAACGTTTACAGAATAAAAAACTTGTAATGCATAATGCATCTTTTGACTGTAGATATATTCATAATTATTTTAGTATTGATCTTTTACCCTATTTATGGGTAGAGACTCAATTGTTAGTTCATACTGTTCAAGAAGAAGGAGCTTTTGGATATGGTAATCCCTTTGGATTAAAATCTATTGCCATAATGAATCAAAAAAAACTTGGTTTAAATATGGAAGAAGAAGCAAACAAAGAACAGATTGAACTTAAAGAGAGTATTCATTCAAATGGAGGAAAAACCACAAAAACACAATTTGAAATTTGGAAAGCAGATCTTGAGATACTTTCGAAATATGCATCTGCTGATACTGATCTTACCCTTCGGATCTGTAATTTATATTTACCTATACTTAAAGAAGAGGGGCTTGAAAAATTTTTTTTTGAAGATGAAGTCATGCCTCTCTACAAAGAGGTTACTGTTCCTATGGAAATAGCAGGTGTGGCTTTAGATATTGATTTGCTCAAAGAGACAGATAAAAATATTCAAGAAGAACTAGAAAAAAATAAGAAAATTGTTTTGGATAGTCTACTAGCATTATCAGAAGCTAAGCAATGGGTATTATCAAAAGCAACAGATGAATACCCACCTTCAGCCAAAGGTAATTATGGACAAGCAGTAGTAGATTTTTACAACTTAGATTTGCCTAAATCTGAAAAGACAGGAAAATATTCTTTAACTCAAAAAGTAATAAATGAGTTAGATGAAGGATATGCAAAAGAGTTTCTACTTACAGGGGATGAGGAACTCTTACCTAAAAGGGATAAGCTAACTATAAGTTTAGAGCTCTGGAAGAAAAAAAATGATGGAGTATCTATAAACATACAATCTAAACAACATTTAGGTGAAATAGTTTTTGATCATATTGGAGAAAACCCACAAAATGAAACTGATAAAGGTAAGCCTAAATTCGATATGTCAATGTTAAAAATATTAGCTAAAAAATATGAATGGGCAGAGAATCTTAGAATTTACAATAAATTATTAAAAATAAAATCAACATACATAGATAGATTTTTAGAAGCAGAAGAAAACGGTAGATATTATTTTTATTATAAACAAAATGGAACAGTATCAGGAAGATATGGATCTGATGCACAACAACTTCCTAAGCCATTAGAAGATGGGGATGATGCTCCTATAGTTGTTCATTATACAAATTTTGTAAGGAGATTTCTAGTAGCTGGTGAAGGGAGAAAAGTTATAGATGCAGATTATACTTCACTTGAGCCACATTGTTTTGCATCTGTATCAGAAGAAATAGCTATACAGGAGATCTTTAATAAAGGCTTTGATTTTTATTCAACAATAGCTATAAGAACAGAGAACATAGATGGTGTATCACCAGCAAAAGCAGATGATAATTATTTAGGGAAAGTTGCACCACAGAGAAGACAAAAGGCAAAAGCATACTCATTAGGTATTCCATATGGGATGTCTGGATATGCACTTGCTATGAATTTAGATATTCCTAAAAAAGAAGCACAAGATCTTGTTGATGGTTATTTACAAGGATTTCCATCATTAGCTGACTGGATGGAAAGAAGTAGAAAGTTTGCAACAGAAAATGGTTACATAAAGAATAAGTTAGGGAGAATACGACATTTACCAAATCTAAAAAAGATACATGATGCTTTTCAAGATAAAATCATGAATTGGAAATTCAAAAAAGAACTTGAGGATGAATATGGATCTGAAAGAGTTATGAATTGGTACAGAGATTATAAGAATGGTAGAAATAACGCTATAAACTTTCAAATACAAAGTTTAGCAGCAGGAATTGTAAATAGAGCTGCAATAGCAATAAATAGGAAAGCTAAAGAGTTGGGAGTAGATGCGTATGTAGAAGGACAAGTACATGACCAGTTGATCATAAATGTAGCAGAGGATCAGGCAGAAAGTTTTAAATCAGTAGTACAAGATATCATGGAAAACATATTCCAACTTGATGGTGTTACATTAAAAGCACCTCCAGAAATAGCAAAAAATTGGGCAGAAGGCCACTAAAAATTTGCATATGTCAAAAAAATTTATTATTATATATTTATAATTGAAAATGACTCCAGAGCATTTTTAAAATAAATTTTATGTTTAATCGAGTAGCTTAGGCACTCACAAATTTTAATGATATGAGTACATTATTTTATGAACGAAATCCCTTTGACATACTTGTCAGAAATTTTTTCCAAGACGCTGGAGCATACAGACCTCTAGCAGAATCCAAACTCCCTCACCCAGTAGATATTTACGAAAGAGATAATGGTTTAGGCTTAGACATAGCCTGTACAGGGATCTCAAAAGATGATATCGAAATTCTTATTGAGGGAAATATAATCAGAGTAAATTACGATAAACCAAAAGAAGATGATTTAGGTGAATTTATCCATAGAGGTATCGCCAAAAGATCATTTAACTTAGGTTGGAAAATTGATAGTAAGTTCGATTTAGGTAAAGCTACGGCTGAATTTAAAAATGGACTTCTTCAAATTATTATTCCTTATGCTAAAGGATCAGAGCCAAAAACTTTGAAAATTAGTTAAATTAAGTAGGTTATTTTTTGCATCTGGAGTCATTTTATATTATATTACGTTTAACTTAAAAAATTACAAAATTACATGAACTTAAAAGCAGTTTTTGATTCAATTATTGTTAAAGAAATTGAAACAGACGAATCCCAATACGGGAATATTATTATACCCGACAACGGTAAACAAAAACACATTGTAGCAGAAGTTTTAGATGTAGGACCAGGAAAAAGATCCTTATTATCTGGAGATTTTATAGAAACTTCAATAAAAAAAGGAGATGTGGTTCTATTGCCTTCAATTGGAATAACTTCTATTACAAATGAAGGAGAAGATTACATAGCATGCGATGAAGGAAAAGTACTAGCAATAATTCAAAAAAATAACGATTAAAAATTATGTTAATAGGAAAAGTTAAAATTGGAGCAGAAGCAAGAAAAAAGCTTATTGAAGGAATAAACATTCTTTCAGATGCTGTTAGTACTACATTAGGACCTGCAGGTAGAAATGCTATTATAACCGAGTATCATGGTGATACTTATTCAACTAAAGACGGTGTGACTGTGGCAAAACAAATTAGATTAGGTGATCCACTTGAAGACACAGGTGCCCAGTTAATAAAACAAGCTGCAATTAAAACAGGTCAAAATGTAGGAGATGGTACTACGACATCGACAGTTCTTGCAAGAGAGCTAGTAGAAAAAGCAACACCTTACGTTAATAATGGTGAAAATGCAGTTTTGATAAAAAGACAGATTGATGATGCTGTTAAAGAAGTTGTAAAAGCTTTGCGTGAAGATTTATCCGAAGAGATATCAACTGAAGAACAAATAGAACAGATAGCAACGATATCTTCTAATAATGATAAAGATACTGGTAAATTAATTTCCACTGGTTTAAATAAAGTAGGTAGTGATGGAATAGTACATATACAAGAATCAAGAACTGGTGAAACATATTTAGAAACTGTTGAGGGATTACAGTGGAGAAAAGGTTTTGAGTCTCCTTATTTTGTTACGGATAATTCAAATATGACAGCAACTTTAAATAATCCTTATATTTTAATTATAGATGGTGTTGTTACACAGTTAAAAGACCTTTTACCAATCCTAGAAGAAGTATCTCAAAAAGGAAATTCTCTATTAGTTGTTTCAGATGCCACTAAAGGAGAAGCTTTGGCAGGTTTAATAGTAAATAAAATGAGAGGTACACTTAATGTCTGTAGTGTAAGTGCCCCTGAGATTGCTCTTAGAAGAAAAAATTTCTTAGAAGATCTTGCTACTCTAACAGGAGGTCAAGTATTTTCAAAAGAAAAAGGAATGAGAATGGATAAATTTTCATTTGATTGGTTAGGTTCTGCTAGAGCTGTTACAGTAACAAAAGGAATTACAACTATTGTAGATGGAAAGGGAGATACAGATAAAATTAAAGAGAGAATCGTAGATCTTCAAAGCCAAATTGAATCTGCAGAAAGTGAGTACATTAAAGAAAAGGTACAGGAAAGATTAGCGAGAATGGTAGGAGGGGTTGCAGTCCTTCACGTTGGTGGATATACAGACCAAGAAATAAGAGAAAAAAAAGACAGGGTAGAAGATGCACTATATGCAACTAAAGCAGCAATTGAACAAGGTATCGTACCAGGAGGGGGGAAAGCTTTATTAGAAGCAAGAAAAAAAATATCAACTGATACTATTGGGGGAAAGATTGTATACGAAGCATGTTCCAAACCTTTCACTCAAATTCTAAATAATGCAGGACACGAAGTAGCACAAGCACAAATACTAGCTAATGATGTTTGCAATAGTGAGTTTTGGGAAAGTTATGATATTTTTACTGATAAAATTTCTAATTTTAAAGACTTGGGTATCGTAGACCCAACAAAAGTCACAGTACATGCTATACAGAATGCAGGATCTATAGCAGGTACTATTCTATTAACAGAAACAGTTGTTTATAAGCATGATACTAAACAAAATGATGATGGAGAAGGAACTATTAGTGAATTTTAAAATGCGTAATAGTGGAAAGTAAAATTATAGAAGAAGAAAATTTAGAATTGATTGCCACAAGAGTACCGCCAGGAGATAAATGGCAACTTATGGAGAATTCTAAGATAGTCCATCAAAGTTTAACAGACGCATTGGAAGCTTGGTTTCAGTTAAAAGGTGAACCTGTTTCATTTAGATTAGATCCATTAGATTCAAAATTATATGCAATTAGAAAAGAAACTATAGAAATAAAACCTGAGCCACCAAAAACATTTAGTATTTACGGTGAGTTTAGTCAAATAAATAAGTAAATCAATAAATTAATTCAAAACTATGTACAATCAACAACAACCTCAAGGACCACAAATCGATCTTAAAAACACCGATCCTGTATTGAATGAAGATGGAAGCCCTTTATTTCTGCAAGGTATGATATTAAGAAAAGTATCTAAATTTGTAACAGGAACTCCTGAAGATACTCTTTTAACCATTCCAGTTTTTTATGATCCTAAAACATTTAAAATCTTAGAAAACTCTGTACCAGGAGACATCAGAGAAGAATTTGAGGAAATGTATTCGAAGGAAAACCAAAATGAAGATTGAATTATATAAAATGCTTTATTCACAAGCACTAGCTGAGAGAGAGAAAGCCATGCTGACCTTAGACCTGCTGAGTAATCATCCAGCAGGTATAGGGGATCATTCAACAGATGATTTTTACAAAAATGCCAATGAAGCTTTAGGAATGCTTGTAGATGCTGATGATAAAATAAATGCATTAGAGAAATATTTTAAAAATAAAGAGGTTATTAAAGGATGAGTGATTCTGTAAAGAAGTTTCACGAAGATTATGAAAAAACAATTATGAACCTATATCCAGGAGACATCAAAGTAACTATGAATTCTTCTTTACCAAGTAATCAGAATACAGTTCCTCCTACAGATTTAAATTCTGAAAGAGTGAAAACAGATAAATACATTCAAGCAGTAAAAGATAAGTTTGAACAAAGATCTCAGACAGGTATCAAAAAATATGGTACCACATTAGAAAGAGACGATCTAAACAAATTAGATTGGCTTACACACCTTGAGGAAGAATTAATGGATGCATTAGGTTACATTCAGGTTCTCAGGGATAAACTACAAAAATAGGCTATGCAACAAGATTTATTCTACCCTCATGAGTCAAGAGAGACTCCTGAGAAGGTAAAATACATTCAAAATTTTCAATTACCAACTATTGATTATTCTAAACAAAAACATGTATCATTCTCACAAATGAATGTTTTTAGGGGGTGTGAGTACAGATGGAAATTGGAATATAAAGATGGCCTAAGAAAATTTACTTCATCATCTCATACTACTTTTGGAACATCTATGCATGAGACATTGCAAAGTTATTTGGATGTTTTGTACAATGAATCAGAACAAAAAGCTGATGATTTAGACCTAAACACCATTTTCAAAAACAATTTCATGAAAGAGTATGATAAACAAGTTAAAGACAATGATGGTGATCACTATATGACCAGAAGTGAATTTGAAGAGTTTTATCAGGATGGCATAGACATAATTGCAAGTTTTAAAGCAAATAGGCATCAACATTTTTATAAAGATAAAATACATCTTGTTGGTTGTGAAGTTCCAATTACATTACCACCAGATCCAGACAATTCTAATGTTGTATATATAGGGTACTTAGATGTTGTTTTATATAATGAAACATCTGGTAAATTTAAAATAATTGACATTAAAACGTCTACTAAAGGATGGTTTAAATGGGCAAAAGAAGATGAAACAAAACAATTCCAATTATTACTCTATAAAAAATATTTTTCAATACAATATGATATACCTGAGAGTAATATAGATATTGAATTTTTTATTTTGAAAAGAAAGCTATGGGAGAATGCTAAATACCCACAAAGCCATATTCAACTTTTTGAACCAGTTTCAGGACCTATTAAAACCAATAAAGCAGTGAAAGCAATGTCGTCTTTTATCAATGAGTGTTTTGATAGAGATGGATCTTATTTAGAAAGGGTTTTTACTAAAAACCCCAGTAAGAAATCTTGTATGTTTTGCCCATACAAAGAAGACAAAAAACTTTGTGGCTTAGGATCAAAATTTTAGTAAAGTATATATTTATAATAAACAATATAAATATATAATTTATGAGCAGTAAAGATAAAAGACTGACTAGTGTAAAAATAGACCCTGATCTTTGGGAAGATTTTAAAGTAGAGTGTATAAGAAGAAAGTTTTCGTTCCAAAAACTATCTGAAAGGGCAATACATATGTACTTGAACGATGAAGATTTTAGGAGAAAAATTACTAACCATAATACTTTGATTTGAGAGATTAAAGTATTATATTAAAGATAGAAAACCAGGATATATAAATGACAAATTTAGAGGGTTATATACCAAAAGAAAAAAGAAAAAAGGTACTTCTTGTATGTGACGACATAAGAGTCCATTCTGGAGTAGCTACAGTCGCTAAAGAGATAGTAATAGGAACAGCACACAGATTTAATTGGATAAATACAGCTGGAGCAATAAAACATCCTGAACAAGGAAAAAGATTTGATTTATCTCAATCTATTAATGAGTTAATAGGAATAAAAGACAGCTATGTTCATGTACTCCCCACAGATGGTTATGGTAACTCTCAACTTATACGAGATCTTATTAAAAATGAAAAGCCTGATGCCTTAATGCTAATTACTGATCCAAGATATTTTGGTCACATATTTTCAATAGAGCAGGAGATACGAAAAAAAATACCGATAGCATATTTGAATATTTGGGATGATTACCCAGCTCCGATGTATAATAGAGCATACTATGAAGCATGTGATTTATTGATGGGTATATCAAAACAAACAGTAAATATCAATAGACTTGTTTTAGAGGATAAAGCAAAAGATAGAATTCTAAGATACGTACCTCATGGACTAAATGAAAAGGTATACTTCCCAATAGATGAAAACCATCCAGAATATAAAGACTTTTTGAAATTCAAAAATAGTCTTTTTGGAAGCAAGAAAAGTGAATTTACTTTGTTTTTTAATTCAAGAAATATTAGAAGAAAACAAATACCAGATACTTTATTAGCCTTCAGAGTCTTTTTAGATAGCTTACCAGAAGAAAAAGCAAAGAAATGTCATATAGTTTTACACACTGAGATGTCATCTGATCATGGTACTGATTTAAGAGCTGTAGTAGATTACTTTTTTTCAGAAAAATATGAAGACAATGTTATATTCACAAAGGGTAAATTAGAAGCAAAGCATTTAAATTATCTATATAATTCTACAGATGTTCAAATTTTAATTACTTCTAATGAAGGTTGGGGACTTACTTTAACAGAAGGAATGCTAGTAGGAAATCCTGTAATTGCAAATGTTACAGGAGGAATGCAAGATCAAATGCGATTTGTAGATGAAAAAGGAGAGTGGTTCACACCATCAGCTGAAATACCATCAAACCATAGAGGAACATATAAAGAACATGGAGAATGGATATTTCCCGTGTATCCTAGTTCAAGATCTGTTCAAGGATCTATACCTACTCCTTATATTTTTGATGATAGATGTAAGTGGGAAGATGTTGTTGACAGGATCAAAGAATTGTATGAAATGGATCCAAAAGAAAGAAAAAGAAGGGGATTGAAAGGTAGAGAATGGGCTATAGGAGATGAAGCAGGTTTCACCACTAAGCACCAAGCTGAGAGAGTTATAGAAGCATTTGATACATTATTTGAAACTTGGAAACCTAGAGAAAGTTTTGAAATTATAAATGCAACAGAATTTAAAGGAAGAGTTTTAAATCACAGTTTAATTTATTAAAATGAGTAAACCATTATATGTAATAAGCTGCCCTTTTGATACTTACTCTGGATATGGAGCAAGGGCAAGAGACTATGTAAAAGCAGTGATAGATACTGATAAATATGAAGTAAAATTAATGTCACAAAGATGGGGAGAGACTGCTTGGAATTTCTGTGAAGAAAATAAAGAATGGACCTTTTTGAATGAATATAGGTTATCAGACAACAAACTAACAACCAAACCAGATATATGGACCCAAATTACAATACCTAATGAATTCCAAGCTGTTGGTAAATATAATATAGGTGTCACAGCGGGAATTGAAACTACCATGTGTGCAGCAGATTGGATTGAGGGACTAAATAGAATGGATTTAAATTTAGTTTCATCACAACATTCTAAAACAGTATTTGAACAAACAGCTTTTGAAAAGAAGAACAAAAATACAAATCAAGTAGAAAGTAAAATTCAATTACAAAAACCTGTAGAAGTGCTATTTGAAGGTTACAATACTGATGTGTATAAAAGATTAGATCCAAAAGAAGTACATTTAGACTTGAGTGATATAAATGAGTCTTTCTGTTATTTATTTGTAGGACATTGGATGCAGGGTGGTTTTGGTCATGACAGGAAAAATGTTGCTTTTATGATCAAATCATTTTTAGAAACATTTAAAAATAAAAAACAAAAACCAGCTCTTATTTTAAAAACTTCAGTTGGTACTGCATCTTACAGCTCTAGGGAAGAGATTCTCAAAAGAATTAATAACATTAAAAAAACTGTAGTAGGATCAAATTTGCCTAGTGTATATTTGATAAATGGCGAAATGAGTGATCAAGAAATGAATGAACTCTACAACCATCCTAAAGTAAAAGCAATGGTTAGTTTTACTAAAGGGGAAGGATTTGGTAGACCTTTACTGGAATTCACTGCTACAGGAAAACCTATAGCTGCATCAGGATGGTCAGGACAGGTAGATTTTCTAAGTTCACAAAACTCTTTCCTAGTAGGAGGGACACTAGAAAATGTAGACAAATCAGCTGCAAACAAATGGATATTAACAGAGGGCAAATGGTTCAAACCAGATTCGGCTATAGTAGGATCCATATATAAAGAAATGTATAAAAATTATAAAAACTTTGTAGTGAGAGGTAAAAAAGAAAGAAGACGATGTATCGAAAATTTCTCCTACGAAGAAATGGTAAAACTTCTAGACAATTATTTACAGAAATACGTACCTGAATTTCCAAAACAAGTTGAATTAAAACTTCCTGAATTACCAAAACTAGAAAAAATAGGATAATGAATTTTGATGATTTACAAAAATGTGATAGATGTGATGGAGATGCATGTTATGTTACTGAAATTAATAGTGAAATAAAAAACTATTATTGTTTTGGATGCGGATTTCAGTCTAATACACTTATGACAGTGGGCAGTCAGTTTTTCGAAGAACAAATAGCAATTCTACCTGATCTTTATAAATCTTTGATGGGAGAAGACAAAACTGGAAAAGTATGGATACCAGCTTATGTAAGTAATACAAATGGAATGTTATTTGCTGATGGCACTAGTGCTGAAGATTGGAATTGGGCAGCAGTTAAGATGGTTCCTACGTCAGAAAAAGATGATGAAATCACTAGAAAAAATAAATTCAAGCCAGATAATTCAACTAAAAAGCTTTTTAAAGAGAAGGATTTCATGGATGCATTATCATATTTAGGACTATTACCAGATGAGAAATGAAAATAAGTTATGCTATAACAGTATGTAATGAAGTTACAGAGATAAAGGAGCTTATTAATCTTTTAAAAGAAATTAAAAGACCACAAGACGAAGTAGTAATTCTTTTTGATCAAAAAAACGGAAATGAAGAAGTAGCTGAATGGCTCACAAAACAAAGTAAATATCCTAATATACAATTTTGGAGAGGATTTTTTGAAAACCATTTTGCAGATTGGAAAAATAAATTAACTGAGTATTGTAAAGGAGATTACATTTTCCAAATTGATGCAGATGAAATACCAAACATATACTTAATACAGAATCTTCCCCAAATATTAGAAAGCAATCCTAATAATGATGTCTATTTGGTTCCTAGGGTAAATACTGTTGAAGGATTAGAAGACCAACATATAAAAAAGTGGGGCTGGAGAATAAATGAA
>Ga0222719_10002458_pt1 | contig 16914 bp, 4 predicted proteins | sample C33_34DmetaG_FD_165039 | JGI IMG/M metagenome (GOLD analysis project Ga0222719, IMG submission 165039) | Estuarine water microbial communities from San Francisco Bay, California, United States - C33_34D | ecosystem: Environmental > Aquatic > Marine > Unclassified | place: USA: California... | reverse complement strand
CAGAGCAGTCGTTTATGTTCATCCTCGACTCCAGAACACGCAACCAGTATGCCTACCCATCGGCAAGCGAGTATTACATCCCGTTCCCACAACCCTTCAAAAATGTCTTCTCCGTTGACCTCGTAGATGCCACCATCCCCAGAACGGAATACTCTGTCGACGAACACAGTAATACCCTATCCTATGCACCAGGCACATATACGACCTACGAACACGCACAACAGGACCAAGCCATCGTCAACGCAGTCATCCCACCAGGAGACTATAACACGGCCACACTCATTCAGTACCTCAACACAGCCCTCAAAAACACCGCACTCCAACAGGGACACGCACCCCTCGTCGCCGTACCCTCCTCCAACCCAGTCGATATCACCAACAAAGTCATCTTCACACGAAGCGAACCATTCACACTCTTCATGAATGTGAGTACCATGCGACATGTGCTCGGATTCGGTGCACCTGCATCCCAACTCAATAACGACGTCAACTGGGACAGAACCCTGCGGTATACCACAGACACCAACGTTGCCAACAATGTCTTCAAATCCGTCGAATCCGTCCTGGCAACCGCACAAGCCTTCGTCGGACCCGTCCCCATCCAAACCACAGACTATCAACTTGCCGTCGGGACAGGACTGCGACAACGGTTCGTGTCCAGATCGTCGGGAATTCTTACCTCCGTCATCGTCAGGGGGAGCGCGGGAGGAACAGAGACGCTCACCGGCAGAATTGTGGATATGACCTTCGATCCACCAGCACTCGTCCAAACCTTTTCCGTTGCCACATCTTCCACCTCCGCAGAATGGACGGCAACACTCGCACCCACCAGCCAAACCTTTGCCGTCAGCCAGGCAACCGCGGGAGATGTCGATGGAACGCCCGTCGTCACCCTCACCACCTCGCAACCACACGGCCTCGATCCCAACGAACTGATCACCATATCCGGGGCCACAACAAGCTCCCTCAACAATCAATGGGTCCTCCTCAATGCCTCAGGATCTACACTCGTCATTGCAGCAGATATCCCAGTACCCATCATCGGACGGGGGATCGTGTACGCCAGCAAAGAGATCCTCGAGCAACGGGAGTACGCCATTGAATTCGATTCCGCTGCCTCCGTCTTCATCTACAAAGCACTCGCATTCTCCGACGAAACCAGGGCCATCGAGAGCTTCGCCGCCATCACCGGGTGGACCACAGAGTCGCTGCAGGATTCCCTGTGTCTCGAGATGACCGTCACCAGCGTAGGCCATAAAGTCGACGCGCCAGGCCAGTGCAATCTCACCGGAGAACCCTACGTCTGTATCAGATCGCCCAACATCGAACAACATATGCACAGAGATCTTGCCGTCGCATTCAATACCATGTCGCCGGGACTTGGGATGGTGCGTCTTGGAGGGAATGCAGGTGGCTACAGGCAAGAACGACTCAACTTCTTATCCTACGACTCGCGCAAATTTCATCCCATCGGCAAACTCCACGGCATCCATATCAGACTGGAAACGCCCTCACGGAGACTGTACAATACCCATGGCATCGACCATACCATGCTGGTCAGCGTCAAAATGTACGGCCCAGGCGTCCAAACAGTCATCCCGAAGACACTATACCCAGACTACGAACCAGATACACGAAAGTCACTCGTCAAACAGCTCGAACGGGAACGGGACTCTGCCTGTCGTCCCTACTCGTGATATTATTGTGTAACGCAAGTAGTAGCAGTCGTCATGTATTTGAATATCCTCAACACCAAACTCTATGGAGGTATCTACGAGGTTGTGAGAACGTCACGACCAACGGGCAACACCAGCCGTGTGACCTTGCTACAACAACGCATCAACTCCACTCCCCTCTACCACGTTGGCTTGTACGTCGAAGAGCGGGGCTTTAGCAAGATTTTTGAGCACGGTCCCGTCCAGTACGACCGGTTTCGCGAACTCGACGGTATCATCGTGCCCCTCCCACACGTCCAACACACCATTCGACAGCTGGAAGACTTTGAGCAGACCCTCCCCAAAGAGTACATCGTCGGCGTCCGGGACTGTCGCCACCATGTCCTCGATCTACTCACGTTTCTGTACAACTAGTAAATATATCTCACTCTAAACACAAGGATGACGTTTTTGGACCCGCCCTCGAATCCAAACGTTCCAGGGTGGTCATTTATAGAATACTTTGTCGGGTTTTATGCATCCATCACAACCACAAATGAACAGACCATGAAACTTACATTTGCACCGGGCGAGACGGGCAGGGATAGCGGCCTCGAAGCCAGGGATACAGGGGTACAGGTGCTTGCGTACGAGGTATACTTTTCCGGGACCGGCGGCGAACACGTCAGGGTCCCCGGAGGTAAGAACATTCCAGCGTCTGCCATCAGGTCACCAGGTTGGAACAAAGTACGAGTAGACTCCAGGTTTGTTGTCAACGGCGTCGATGTCGGAGAAGGTGATCCAACAGACGTGTCCTGTTACATTGCCAATCAACCAACGCTCGCGCCACAGTATGTGTACCTCGACTACTTTGAGGTGGAAGCGTCCCGCCAAGTGTTTCTCGTGACCGTCGAAGATGATGGATCTGGAAACGCATTTTACATTGATGGTGTCAAACAAAGTTCTCTCACGCTGTATGCTGGCAACACGTATACATTTGATCAACAAGCGGCAACCAATACGGGACATCCACTCAGGCTATCCACAACGCCAGACGGAACCCATAACGGCGGCGTAGAGTATTCGGCAGTGGGCACAAATGGAACGCCGGGGTCAGCTAATGCATCACTCACGCTGAGTGTCACGGAATCGACACCCTCCATGCTCTACTACTACTGTGCCAACCACGCCGGCATGGGAGGGTCGCTCAGTATCCAAATTGGATCGGGAAATGACCTCTCCAATGCCACCGGCATCTTGCAAGTTATTCACGGAGGTACCGGCGTCACAAGCAAGACGGGAACGGGAAGTGTTGTCCTCAACGTATCGCCCGTCCTCAAAAACGTGCAAATGGACACCGTGGTGGGAAATGTCAACGTCACAGGAATTGTCACAGCCAACCAAGTTGTCGCGGATCTGCGGGCTGCAACAACCATCCCCCTCGCAAATACCGTGGGTGTTCTGGATATACAACGGGGAGGAACGGGGGCGACCTTTGCGACTGGAACAGGGAACGTTGTCCTGCAGAATGGTCCCGTTCTGGCCAACGCAACTGTATTGGGGAGTCTCGGTGCGTCCCAGTTCCTCGGTAATGGGTACGCCATCACGAGTCTGAATATGGACAATGCCGAGAATGTGCTGCAGATACCACACGGAGGAACGGGAACCACACTGGCCACGGGAACAGGGAGTCTCGTGCTCAACGCCAGCCCCATCTTCAGAGGCACCGTCACAATGGCAAACCTCGTAGCCACCTCCTCCATCTCAGGCAATGGGTACGGACTGCAATCCCTCAACATCGCAAACGTCGCAGGTGTCCTCCCACCAGAACGGGGAGGAACTGGAACGTCCACAACCACGGGATCTGGAAGTCTCGTCCTGTCCAATGCACCCACCTTCGACGCAAACATCCTCGTCAACGATACCGTCATCGCAAATGTACTCCAGGGAAATCTTGACGGTCAGTACGTGACAGGCACCATATCAAATGCTGTCCTCCCTAATTCTGTGTCCATCTCCGGCAATATAGAGTCGATCGGGGGATACCTGTTGGGAAACGGAAGTCTGCTCACCGGGATTTCCACCACCAACGCAGGCACACTCACCTCGGGAAAACTGCTCAATAACCTGCTGCCAAACGAGATTTCCGTCCTCAGCATCGCAGCAAACGGGTTCCCACTGCACAATGTCAACGCTGCCAACTTGGTGGGCACCATCGATACCCTCCGACTCCCGGAGACTGTGCACGTTGCGAACATCACAGCAAACGGCTACGGATTGTCCACAGTCAACGCTGCAAATCTCGTGGGCATCGTCCCCCAAGCAAGTCTGCCAGATGAGCTCAAAGGAAACGCTGCAGCATTATCCAACGTTCCAGCTGCCAACTTAATCGGTACAATCTCAACGGAACGGCTCCCCGCAACGGTTGCAGTGGATGCAGTCGTCGCGAATGCCTACGGGATGACCAGCGTCAATGCAGCCAACTTGGTGGGCACCATCGATACTCTCCGACTCCCGGAGACTGTGCAGGTCGCGAACATCACAGCAAATGGCTACGGATTGTCCACAGTCAACGCGGCAAATCTCGTCGGCACCGTCCCCCAAGCAAGTCTACCAGATGAGCTCAAAGGAAACGCTGCAGCTTTATTCGACGTCCCAGCTGCCAACTTAATCGGAACAATCTCAACGGAACGGCTCCCCGCAACGGTCTCAGTGGATGCAGTCATCGCAAATGCCTACGGGATGACCAGCATCAATGCAGCCAACTTGGTGGGCACCATCGATACCCTCCGACTCCCGGAGACTGTGGAGGTCGCGAACATCACAGCAAACGGCTACGGATTGTCCACAGTCAACGCTGCAAATCTCGTGGGAATTGTGGATAAACTCAACTTGCCCGAGGATATCATCTTCAGTACCATTGGTGGAGATGCCGCTGGCGTGTCCAACATCCCAGGTGCCAACATTGCAGGCACCATTTCTAACAATGTCCTTCCTGCAAACATCTCAGTTGACGGAGTAGAAGCCGTCTACCTCTTCGGAAACGGAGCATACCTAAGTGGCATTGCTGGATCGTCCACAGATGCAAATGCACTCATCATCGGTACTCTCGACAATGCACGCTTACCCTCCGCAATCAATGTGACGGAAATCACAGCCAACGGATACGGACTCGACTCGCTCAACGCAGCAAATCTGATCGGAGAACTCGGCACTTCCGCACTTCCGCCCAACCTGACCATTGCGGAAACACTCACTGCAAATACACTGACGTCCAACCAGATCACAGCCAATGGATACGGGCTCTTCTCGCTCAACGCCGCGAATCTGATCGGGGAACTCGACACTTCCGCACTTCCGCCCAACCTAACCATCGCGGAAACACTCACCGCAAATACACTGACGTCCAACCAGATCACTGCCAATGGATACGGATTGTCCACAGTCAACGCCGCAAATTTGGTCGGGCAAGTTAGCAATACCGTGTTTACTGAAGATATCCTTATTTCCAATACTGTTCATGCCAATTACTATGTGGGTAACGGAGTCCTCTTAGAAGGCGTTGCGACGACCAGTGCAACGTCTCTCGTCGAGGGGACACTGCATAATGACAGATTACCAGATACAATCCAAGTGGGCAACCTGATTGGAAATGCATTTGGTCTCCATGATCTCAATGCAGCGAATGTCACTGGTATCCTTCCAACAAACGCTTTCCCATCCAATCTGACCATCCAGGATACAGTGTCTGCCGTCACATACCTCGGGAACGGAGCACTCCTCGAAGGGGTCGCCACCATCAATGCAGCAACCCTCTCCGAAGGTGTTTTGCCCAACGAACGACTTCCGGGAACCATTGACGTAAGTGATGTATACGCCAACTTTATTGGAAACGCCTCAGGTCTGTACGATATCGAGTCTGGTAATCTGGTCGGGACCATCCCACAGTCGGTGCTCCCCGAGACCATTTCCATCGACTCGTTCACAGCGAATACAATGAATGCCAACATCGTAAGCTCTGATGTATTCAGCGGCAACGGATTTGGACTGTATGATATCACCGCTGCGAACATTACAGGCCTCGAGATTCTTGCGGGTAATGCGTCCCTCCTCACCACCGGTGAAATCGATCAATCTGTTCTCCCCCAAAACCTCGGTAACGCAGAAACCATGTTATTTGGAAACGGAGTCGCCATTTCTAATACCAATGCTGCCAATCTATCGGGTGGGTTTACGCTGGATATCAACTTTCCACCTGGCTCCATTAACGCAAATGCACTCTACGGAAGCATCGATACCAGCCTCATTCCGTCGTTCTTACCCGGTCTCCTAAAAACAACGCTTGTATCAAATCAACAAGCAATCTCGAACGTCGTGCTGGTGGCCAACAACATTGTCACCGGATCTCTCGACAGTACCAGGGTGTTCCTCAACGGTACCAAACTTGCAAGCATTGACGCCAACCTCACTGATTACATGGTCTATTTCACACAAGATCTGTCGAATACAACGACAACATTCACCGTCGAGCTCACCAATCCAATCGGGTACGGGGATATTCTCGACGTGGTCATAGAAACAAACACATCCGTCAACGCCAATGGGTCGACCGAATATTACGATACCGTGTACGCCAACACCTTGCAAGTCAACGATATCTCCTTTGCAGGCAACAGTGTCATATCTGATGCAGAAATCGAGCTCATTTTAGCCTCGGGAATATGGTCGGGTATCACGGGAACCGTCTCCGAACCCGCGTTCACATTCGAGGCGTCAAATACCACTGGGCTCTACCTCGAAAACATCGGGTCCATTGGAATCACTGCAAACGGAACACACGTCGCAAATATCGGACAGGGAGGTCTGACGGTGGAAGGAAACGTCTCTGCCACACTGTTTGCAGGGGATGGGGGGCTTCTGAGTAATGTCTCTGGAGCCGAGGGTGCCTCGAACGCCAGCCTGCTCACCGAAGGAACACTGGATACGGCCAGGCTTCCCGAAGATGTCAGTATCGCCACACTGACTGCGAACTCCGTGGATGTCTACAACGGGAATGTCTACGTTGGTGGCAGGATCACTGGGTTTTATTTCGAAGGAGACGGCGGCCTTCTGAGCAATGTCGGTGGAGGACTCAGCACCATTCCGGCCAATCTGTTTGTCGACAGCCTGGAAGCTAATGTGTACGCCAACGTCCTCGGAAATCTGTATGTCGACGGAGAAGTCACCACAACGGGTAATATCAGCGCTGGTGGAAACATTACAGCCTTTGCATCTGACCGACGATTGAAATCCAATATTCAACCCATCCAGAACGCGCTCGAGATCATCAAACATCTCCACGGGTACACCTTTACCTGGCGGGATGACGTGCCGGGACTCCCAATGTCTGGTTCCGATATTGGACTGTTGGCACAGGAACTCCAGGAGCTCGGACTAGACGAATGCGTGTCCCCAGCACCCTTTGATCTGGATACACTCGGGACAAGTAAATCGGGCGAGAACTACCTCACCATACACTATAATAAACTCTTTGCCATTGTCATTCAGGCATTACACGAGATCATCACACAGTTTTTACATGTATAAAACTTGTAATATATTCCCATTAATGATTGACAAAACGACTTAAAAGAACCCGTGCCGGAACTGGTCGGCTTGTTGTGCTGCCCGGAGAGAACGCAATACAATTGCCTCCGTAGTTTGGGCAGATGACTTTTCCACTGGGGGTCAGGCTTGCGCCACCCAGGTGACCACTGCTGCTACCCACCGCTGTCGCCGTATTTGTTGCTGGATTGTACACGTAAAAGGCCCCTGTACCCCACGGTAACACGAGCACTCGGCCGTCCATCAACGTGACGCAGCCTCGTTTTTCAGTAGTGCCGAAAACGGATGCAGTGGTTGTGGTTGAGTCGGTCAATGGATTATACATGACTGCTGATGCAGATGTTGTAGAACAGCAAAACACTTGACCATCAGGCAATAAACATGTCCCCCAGCAGTTCTGATATGTGCCCCCGGGTGTTATCACTGTCCCAGTAGATGGGTCGTATATTCGCGCGGCTGCTGTTTCAGTAACCATGAAAACTCTACCGTCATCCAGAAGTGTCGGTTTGCCATTCACACCACCCACTCCCAAGCCAACATATGTAACCGAGTCCGAAGTAGGGTTATAGATGGCCAAGTTTGTGTTGCCAGCTCCATACGGGACCGCACATACATTCCCATCATTCATAACCACTCCACTTGCCCACAACCCAGTAAATGTGATGGATGATTCGGTGACACTTCCTGTTTTATAGTCATAGAAACGGGGTGTAGGGTTATACCACGGGATCATCATCACGCGTCCATCATTGAGAAGCACGGCTCCACTGTGTACTGGGCCACTACTGAACGTGTACCCAGACAAATTGGTTAGTGTGTTTGTTGTGGGGTTTACAATACCGGCAGTTGCCTTATACGCCGGGACGAGGAACACATTTCCATTGGGAAGGAGGACAGATCCGTAATAATCACCACCAGTCCCAGTCCCGGTAGCAACTGTCGCAATGGAACTTGTCCCCAGTGTCGAACTGGACTGGCTGAACTGCAAATCAGGAAGTACACTGGTGATGGAGGCGGGAAACGCTTGAAACCTTACAACCAAAACCCCCGACCCACCGCTCCCGCCGAAACCACCCGTCACGCCGTCTTTGCCCGAGCCACCTCCGCCACCACCACCAAGACCGTTCGTGCCTGAAATCCCTGCAGTCGCACTATTCCACGGTGCCCCTGACCCACCGCCACCGAGTCCGCCTGATTTTGCAGGTACATTCGTCCCATACCCATCCAACCCACCGCCACCTCCGCCTCCATAGTACGTTCCCCACACTTGGAGCCCGTTTCCTCCCTCACCGGGGCTCGCTCCATCTGCGTTCGAACCAGCGCCACCACCGCCCGTGAAGGAACTGTACCCTCCACCAACGTAATCTGTAACTACACCGTCAATGTTTTTACTACTTGACCCTCCGGTTGTAGCACCAAACGATACGCCGTCACTTAGTCCAGGACCACCTCCGACTGCTGTGAACGACGTCCCGTTGTTAAGGTCGAGTATGGAACTCTGCCCCGACCCCGCACCCCCAGGAGGCGCCCAATTGCTATCGTTACCACCCGCACCACCTTGTCCTATTGTGACTGATGCTGATACTGAGTTCAAACCGACTTGCGTGTAAACAACAACCTGTCCACCACCGCCCCCGCATGCCCGATTTTTTCCACCACCACCGCCTCCTCCAACCAAAACAAAGTCCACGGTATCGGAGCCATACGCAACTAAGACCCCATCGGATGAAAATGTGTTATACTGATACCCATCAATCAAACGCACATCACCTCCTAGGAGGGTGAAGGTGGTCTTTACGGGATACCGAACAATCACCAGTCCACTTCCTCCCTGACCTCCTGATCGTCCATCAGTGTTGTTATTTCCCCCTCCACCACCACCACCTGACCCGGTGTTCGGACTCGCGTCGTACCCATCCGTCGTATGAATGGTTCCACCTGCTCCCGCCCCGCCACCGCCACCTGCAGCACCTGCCCCAGTATAAGATGCTCCTCCACCACCGCCACCGTAAAAGTTTCCGAATACATTGACAGCAGCTCCACCGACCCCACCAGCACTCGAAGCACCAGAACCTGTCGGCGCGCTTCCTACACCACCGGCACCACCCCCACCAGCAGCCGAATAATTCGAAGCAACCGTCGATCCACCAGCGTACCCCGTTGACACACTCTGCGCCGCTCCACCTGTCCCCGTTGCAAGCCCACCAGCTCCGCCTCCAGATGCACCACTTCGACCATTGGGGCCGTTATAGGGTGCACCACCACCACCACCGATTGCAGAGTATGGACCAAGGCTCGTTGATCCTCCATCTTGCCCGAATCCATATTTTGGAGCACCCAGTCCACCGGGTCCGATGGTCACAATATACAGTCCATCCGTGAAGACTGCTGAACCGACCAAAACTTGACCCGCACCACCACCTCCACCATGGTCTGAGCCACCACCACCGCCAGCCCCAATGACGGCATATTCAATGGTCGCTTCACCAGCAACTGTCAGGCTATCATCTGAGGTGAATGTATGGTATTTAAACCCACCACTAGTAGTGATAGTTCCTCCAGTGATAGAACTAGCTGAAAACATATTAATGGAGGGTAAAACCCGGAGTTTCAAGGCTTGCGGCGTGGTAAAATATAGCGAATTTGAAGGAGTTAAGCTCGAAGGTCCATCCTTTAAGAGATGACCACTTGGATAGGCCCAAAAAGCCCAATTTACTCCTACCCCAGATAATGTTCCATCAGTGTACAGAAGAAAAATACAGAAATAATTCAGAAACATAGACTCGACAATCTTTCCCTCAATGACCCAATCAAACTGAGTGATGACCTGATATTGCTGATTTGTAACACTGTCCCGACCGCACCCGTGAATAGTATTATCTGAACAAAGAAAGTACGTCGCCACTTCACCGGTCCGAATCATCACTACTGTCCTTGTATTGAGACTTCCGTTATTCGTTATTTCTACTGGGGATGTTTCCGAAGACGTCAAGCCTGTGCCTAGATGACCATACCACCCTAACCCTACAGAATGAACACTGTTGTCTGTGCACAGTATAATCGTGTATCCATTCCCGCACTGAATGTCAGAAATGCTCTTCCCGACGAGGGACCCAGTCAAGGAAACCGCGCCTGGCTCTGCACTACCGCCATTTAGACTTACATAATATAGACTACTCCCCCAACCATGCCAACCGCCGTCGCTTGTTAAAGCAAATACTGGACCAGAATTCTGTACAAATGAGAAGGATAATCTGACGACAGATTTACCAACAAGTGAACCTTGTACAAGTGTCGGTTGTTCTCCGTGTGCTGTTGAAGGAGTCCATCCTAACCTAGCCGTCCTATACCCCCAAGTCCATAACTGACCGTCTGTTGTCACAATTGCAGACATACCATATAAACCGATTGCGTATACTTTTGAAATGGTCTTTGTTGACAGGACGGGGCCAAGATCACACTGAACCGGCGCATATCGTGGAATAGATGTCCCATCTCCAAGCTGGAAGTACATATTATCACCGATAGCATGTAAAGTGTTGTCCGACGCTATAAAGAAGGTGTGTTTGGGATCATACGACGCCTCACTTAACCCAACGACGGTTTTATTCATCAGACTTCCACTATTTCCGATATCTCTTGGGATGTGTGAAAACGGAGACGAGGTGTACCCCAAGTGACCCCACTGATTCCAACCCCAGACGATCATTTCACCCGTATCGTCAATAGCCATGACGTGATATTCGCCTAAACCAGCGCTTATATCTTGGATTATCCGACCATATAATCCTGGGAGGGAACTGATGGATATTGGATCAAGAATATCTGTTGTTTGATCGGAATGGAATTCCGTAAGATATTGCTTCAAAAGTGAAAAGCCCCACACGTGCAGCGTATTGTCGGAACAAAGAACATATGTCGACTCTTGTCCGTATGAAAATCCTGCTGCTACTTTGACCGCTGTCCGTCCGGATATTGTGCCCGTGGAGACTTCTGTGGGTGTGGTAACTGATCCGCTTGGTTGGCGACCGTAAACATGCACTGTTCCATCTTGAGCCAATAAAACGACGTGTTGGCCACCTGTCGCTACTTGCGTCACAAGTTTCCCTGCTAGACTTCCAGATCCACTTATTTCAATTGGGTATTGTATGACTTGGCCGTCAATGGTCCCCCATAGATGGACGCTCGAGTCACTGCAGTGGACACATGCAGCTGATAGGGTAGTGTGTAAAGCAACAGCCACTTTTGTAGCCAATGACCCACCACTGATGGTGATTGGAACAAGCTGATTGGTAGATGCATCTCCGTTTCCAAATGCGTAGCCAGACGCACGTCCCCAGCCATGCACGACACCATCAGAGGTTATACAATATGACCTATACTCAGATATCCGACTTGGTAAACTCGACACTGTTTTCCCGTTAAGACTTCCGAATGAGTTGATCGCGACGGGAGAATCACTGTTATTTGCCGTATTATTCCCTATTTTTCCAAATTGCCCATCCCCCCACGCAAAGAGTGTCCCGTCAGTGCATAACACGGATGAATAATATTGTCCCGCACATGCTTGAGCTGCTTCCTTACCGGATAGACGATGTGTGATGTCGATCGGCGTATAGTATGCAGGACTACCGTAATTGTCTTCTGTATTGTTATTCGAGATGTCCCCCCAGTCATTGTAACCGTATGCATGTAAACTTCCATCAGCACATACCACTAGGGTGTGACGATACCCTTGGCTGATAGATAGAATCGTTTTATTCGCAAAGGAACCACGACTTTCAGGGACTTTGGGATGGACAACTGCAAGTCCTGAGCCGTATCCGTCACCATATATATTACTCCCCCATTTTGCCACCTGCCCACTATCAGTTATTACCACCATACTTAATCCATTGGACAGCGTGGACACAAATGAGATAGTAGGAACTCCACGAAAGATTATAAAGTTACTCTTTGCTTTATCCCCTTTCCCGACCATTTCACGAATATCCTCATCATTCAGTGAGCACGTCGTCCCGGAAATACCTCCGACAAATACATGCATGTCGTCGAGAGATATGGGGCCACTCGTGGGTAGTGAGCTCATTTAATATCAGCAGAAAATTTCTACGTATACACCAGATGCCATCACGAATCTTCGGCAGGACCACCGTGAGGGACCCGCAAGATACCATCGTTGTCCCAGACGGAAACGTGTCGTATCCTGGCATGTGCTTCAAGCAAAACCCACAGACCGGGTTGTACTACGATCAGGGGAATATCGGAATCACTGTCGACGGTCAACAAAAAGCACTCTTAACCGCCACAGATCTTGTTTTGTATGCCAATATGACGACGCCACAAATCAGCGGGAACGGGTCCACACTCGACAATGTGAATCAACCCCTCCCTGCCCCATTCATTTCCAACGTCTCCCTCGTGAATGATGCATGGAGTCCTATTAATGATTTGGTCCTCACAAGCAATAGCGCCGAGGTATATGTACTCGTCAACGGATCTGATTTTCAGCCCGGAGCAGTCGTCAAAGTTGGAAACACACTTGCTCAGTCCACAACCTATGCGAGCCCATCAGTCCTCAGAGTCAACGCCCCAGTCCTCCAAAATGGCACGTATGATGTCACCGTCGTAAATGCGGACGGCGTGGCAACAACACGACTCTCTGCAGTCACGTATAGCGATTCGGTTGTCTGGATCACTGATGCAAACCTGATTTCCATCTCGGGTGAAATCGCCAGCTTCAATTTAGAAACCGTCGCGGATTCAAACGTGATATATTCAAACGTCACAAGCGTCCCACCAGGTCTCTCCCTGTCTGGCAACGTACTCTCTGGAACTCTACCTACTGTTGCCAACGTTGAGAGCATCGATCTCTACACAGTGACCCTCCGAGCAGTTGATGAAGAGCAACAGTCTGCCGACAGAGAATTTTACATCGTCAATGCAGTCTTACCAACTGTCTCATCAATCACTGCCATCAGTGCATTCAATGAGTTTACCTTTAGTGTTATCCTGTTAGATGATCTTGCATTCCCGTCAAACGATACAGGGTACGCGCAACTCACCGGGCAAGATTTCCATGGCGGGATGCAGTTTGTTGTCACGCAAGGGGGGACAGCATGGCCTCAAGAAACGTTTTTCGTCTCTCCGACTACCTTACGTGTCAAATTTACAGGCGTGACCATGCCTGGAGTGTACTCGTACGAAATCAGGGTGACAGGGTTCCCAGTGTTTACGTCTGTGGATAGTCTGCAATTCAGAGATCGGCCCATCTTTACACAGTCAGCATACCTGGGAATCGTGCAACAAGCGTCCGACTTTTCCTTTGATCTCTCCATTCCCGAAGCGGCAAATGTCACATACACAGATGCAGATATCCCGTCCGATACCTCTCTTACGGCCAACGGAATTTACTCGGGCAACATTACCGCAATCACAGACGATGCCAATGTCAGAGTCACCATCCAAGCTACAAATGAGTACCTCCTGGACTCCACTAGGAACTTTTACCTCGATTATCAGGTGCAAGCCAAAGTCATTGATACGTTTGTCTCGACGGGGACAGCGTACCATTCATCCGTGATCACCAGGACGCTCGGAAATGTGGAGGTCTGGGTAGCAGGATACGATCCGTACGGAAATCTCGGGAAACCATGGGTTGTAGCGTCGCCCAATCCAAATCCAGTTAATATTCAGGGGTACGGAAGTCTCAACGGCCAAGTCGTGAAAGAGATCATACAGGGTCATTATTTCAGCTTTGCAATCGATACGGAAAATCGTATTCATTCATGGGGATATAACTACCACGGCGAGACAGCGTTTACCACGAATATTAATACAGCGAACCGCAACGATACTCCCACAGAGGTGACAAATAATGGGAGTTTCAGTGGACGACAAATTGTGTTTATATCATGCGGAGCGTACCATGCACTCGCAGTGGATTCTACGGGCGGGTGTCACTCGTGGGGATATAACTACTATGGACAATTGGGACGGACACAAAATCTTCAAACCAGTAATGCCAACCAAACGCCAGTCGAAATTTCAAATAATGGCAGTTTAAGTGGCCGCTTTATTGTCCAGACATCAAGCGGTTGGATTCATGCGGGTGCACTCGACGATCAGGGACACGTGCACATGTGGGGATACAACCAATACGGGCAGTGTGGATTTACAACAAATAGCGGTAACGGGAATCCAAACTACACACCAACCGACATCGCATCTCGAGGTGCGCTTGCTGGGAGGAAAATAGTGCAACTGTCATGCGGCTCGTATCACACATTGGCACTCGACGACCAGGGCATTTGCTACAGTTGGGGATACAACAACTACGGCGACTTGGGCGTCACAACCAATGTCGGGACAGGAAACCCCAATAATACACCCTTTTCACTCGAGACGCGAGGTGCTCTCAACGGCAAGTTTATTGTCAAAGTGTATGCTGCCTATCACTGCTCGTATGCCCTGGACAACGAGGGTCGTCTTTATGCGTGGGGTTACAACTACTACGGGCAGCTGGGAAGCACGGTCAATAACTTATCAGGCAGTGCAAATCCCACGCCTTTCGAAATTTCCGACCAAGGCTCGTTGGCTGGCAGACAAATCAAAGACATCTCCGCCGGGCACCTATTCGTCATCGCGCAAACGACAGACAACCATACACACGCGTTTGGTTATAACAACCAGGGGCAGCTTGGCATAACGGCAAACAATCTCACAAACAACCCCAACCCCATCCCAGTCGACACCACAGCAGGGTACATTCCTGCGGACTTGTTCGTGGATACACAATACCAATGGGTGAGCGTCATTAATAACACAACCTATAACAGCACAGATACGGCCGTTCTACCACTGATCATCAACAACATACCCGGTATATTCACGTATAGCGGCGGGTATTTGACAATGCAATGGTCGGGAACCCTGGAGATTGCTTCTGCATGCTTCATCACAAGCAATCAACAAGGGTGTGATCCCTCTGTATCCTACGGCGTGACAAAGCTCGGAGATGGTGGTCTGTACAGCAAGTATGACTTTGTGACAGACGACCAGTTGTATGTCTGGGTAACGCCTCCTTCCAGTTATTTGCAAATATCCAGCGCCAATAACATCAACCCCGGTTTTCAACGCACCACCTATGATTTCGGAGGCAACACGTATCCATCATACACATCCATTTTGTTGCGGTTCACAATGGATTCCGGTTGGAATGACAATTTTACCCTTTCAACAATATTGACGACAACACAGCTACAAGAGGCTGCTGATGGGCTGATATCGGGTGCCACTGCCACGTTACTGTTTAGGGCCTCGAGAGATGGGTACACGTCACAAGCCTTCCATGCTGCCTGCGATTCACGTGCCCCCCTCTTCTTTGTGTTCAAAGCCAGCACCGGTTACATCGCGACAGCGTACACCAGTGTGGCGTTCACATCGAGAAGCAATTACGTGACGGCGACGAGTGGTACCAATTGGCTCAATAACCTCTGGAACGGGTCAACAACATCAACATCCAAGTTCTACAACACCATCTATACGCAGTATTCATTGTATGATAACAGCAGTTACGGACCAACGTTTGGCGCTGGACACGATCTCTACATCCCAAACAACTTCAACGTGAATGGAGGGTATACGAATACTCCGCACTCATACGCTGGTGCAACAAATACCACCCTCTTCGGGGTCTACAGCGGGTGGACCATACCCGAAATGGAAGTATATCAGATAGCGTAGTCGTTTTGATGATTAATCTTTCTCTGTTCAACTGTAAATGCCTACTCCATTCCTCGTTCCAAGGAGTAATGTCACCACATCACTCACGATTGCAGACGGATCATCTGTTGTCTTCGCATCTGATCCAACGACAGGCCTATCACAGGTCGACGGCAATATCCGTATCAATGTCCAAAACACACACGTGGCAACCATCACATCCTCGTCAATGATTGTGAATGGGAATGTCGATATCCAAGAGACTTCATTCATCAAAGGAAATGGGTATACATTGTCAGGACTCGTGGATACGACCCCATTACCGCTCATATCCAACGTGGTGGTGACAAATGACTCGTGGACTCCCACAGATGTCCAAGTCTTGCTTCCAAATTCTGAAAATGGACACATCATTGTTGAAGGTGCCAACTTTCGTCCAGCCACACTCGTCCAAGTCAACGGCATCACCAGCCCGTACACATCCTTCCGCGATGCAAACACGCTATGGGTCATTCCACCCCCATTACCATCTGGAACGTACCCTATACGCGTCATTAGACCAGATGGACGGTCTGTCGAAGACGCTGCTGTATCGTACAGTCCGTACCCTGTCTGGTCGACATCTTCTCAACTCGCAAATGTATACTACGGCATCCAATTTTCAAGGCTAATCTCCGCAACGGAAGCAACTGGCAGTCTGATAGAGTACACGGTCACGTCAGGTACCCTGCCATTCGGGATGGATTTGAGTTCTAATGGACTGTTGACGGGGAATCTTACGTCGCCCCAGTTTACCAACTCGAGCTATTCCTTCGGCGTGACGGCGACAGATGAGCAGCAACAGTCAGTCTTGCGCGTTTTCTCTGTCCCGTATGTTGGTTTATACGAATCAATACGTTCCATCCCCAATATGGTCGGGTGGTGGGACGGG
>Ga0222719_10002455_pt1 | contig 16925 bp, 21 predicted proteins | sample C33_34DmetaG_FD_165039 | JGI IMG/M metagenome (GOLD analysis project Ga0222719, IMG submission 165039) | Estuarine water microbial communities from San Francisco Bay, California, United States - C33_34D | ecosystem: Environmental > Aquatic > Marine > Unclassified | place: USA: California... | reverse complement strand
ATAATTTTTGCTAATTTCTTGGCGATTTATTTTATGATGTTTGAAACTTTCGGGACATAGTGTGCATTGTTCTATAGATCCGTGCACCAAGGTTTTGAACTCTTCTACCGAAACGTTTTGGATGTCACAACACTTGAAATAAGGAAAACTGTCAATCAACGATTTTTGTGATTCTGTATAAGTGATGTCATTCCTTTGCCTGATCGCCACTGGCATGCAGTGACTGATTGGACATTTGAAAAATTTACCTTCTGATATGGTTGGACATTTTGAATAACAGGCTTGCCATGCCTTCTCTCTGTCGCTGTTGTATGGTTTCATGGCACCGTGTGGATGACCAAATGAGTTCTGCATAAAACTATCTGAACAACTGAAACGGTGTGGCACACCTTTATGAGTGAACTCTGCGGACCAACCGGAACCTGTGTTCCTCCAATTTAGTTTAAATTTCTGTTTTATCAATCCCACGAGATTATTGTAAACAGGCACTCTCCATTCATGGTTGTGTACATTCAAATCTAAACAAATTTTGTTATCTACTATCGCAGACCACAGTCCTTTGACCTTGTGTAACAACAGACCGTTGGTTGTCAGCAGTATGTTCTTTGTTGGGAAGTAACTTCTTAGATCTCGAAGTATGGTGTTTATCATAGGGTGCATGGTTGGTTCACCCCCCAGCACTGTAATAAATGAACAATCAACGTGTTTGAGGAAGTTTTTATAGTCATCCCTGTGTGATATCCAGTCGTCGTGTCCAGAAAGATTAAGATTGTTGAACCTGTTGCATCCGTCACAGGAAAGATTACAGACATTCGTCACGTAAAATTCAACGTGTTTTAATTGATGCATACGTGTATGTATGTTAATTTTTGAGGAAAGTGTCCATGGCCTCAGCGTACCACTGGCGGTAGTGCTGTTCTATGCGTTCGAATGGGATCTCGTCTCTTTGTGCTACGGGTATTCCGGGAAGTTCGTTCTTCAGTACTTCTCTATTGACTAGGTCAAGAACAACGGTGTATTCCTGCATCTTGCCTGAACCAATCTTCTTCTTGGACAGTTCAACAAACTCGTCAAACTTCTTGTCTGGTTTTATCACGTACTTCACACAGAAGTATCTCTTCTTGTTGTGTTTGCTACCCATTGTGTATCCTCGCAAGTTTTATCATAGTGGCCGCTAGGTTTATCTCTGGATCCGCCACGAAACTGTGATCCACTAATCCTTGTTTGATTGCCAGTATTGCTTTGTCCTGACCTTCGTCGTCCTTTGATACCAAATCAAGGTTGTCATAGAGCCAACGGAATATTTCTTCTACCTCTTCTGGCCTTGCCTGTGCGCATACAAGTTTCCTTGCCTCCAGTATTTTGCCTTGCTTGAAGAGTTCTACCATCTCTAATCTATAATCAGCCTGACCTTTGTCTGACTTGTCTGGAGCGTGTAACATGCCATCTCGGCTGTTCATCTGCACAAGATTTATGCATTTACGCATATCAGGGTAGGTTGCTTTGACATAGGTGTCGATTAGATCAATGTTTGGTTCTACTTTTTCGCCAATCAGTATCTCTGCCACCCTTGCCGTGAATTCATTTTTGTCCAACGTTTCTATATGGAATCCTTGGCACCTAGAATGAAGCGCTGGAATCACCCGGTTCGGATAGTTGCAGGTCAAAACAAATCTAGCAGAAGTGTGATACATCTCCATAACGCCACGCAAAGCGGCCTGTCCGTTGGGAGTGATGTAATCCGCTTCATCCAACAGCACGTATTTGTATGCGCCAAACGGCATGATCTGAACGAAATTGATTATCTTGTCTCTGACCGTGTCTACAGAATTTTCTCTTGATGCGTTTATTTCAAGTATGTCATATGGATCAACATTCAGTTCTTGGAACAGCACTTTGGCCAATGTGGTCTTTCCGGTGCCCGGTGCCCCAGAAAACAAAAGATGAGGGATTGCCCCATCCTTGATCCATGATTGTATCTGTTGCCTTTGATTCTCATCTCTGACCACATACTCGTTTAGAGTTTTTGGTCTCCACTTTTCAACCCATAATTCTTTCATCTACGTAACCATTTCCTTGCCGCTTCGATGGGATTCTTGAGTCCTTCGTAAGTGCTGACTATGAACTTGATATGATTATAAAGTTTATCTTTGAGTTCGTCAACTGTGTTTTGTAAGCGATCAATTTTATCGTTTAGTTTTTTAATTTCTTTTTCGTCTGCCATGCTGTAATACTACAACGTTTTAGTTACAATGTCTAATTATTTTTTAGATAATTCGCGTGATCAATCATTACCAGGCAAACTGGTCATTTGTTCCATGCCGCCTGTGTTGATGTAGCCAGCCTGTCTGTTATTGAAATCCGGTTCGTCGTCTGATAGGAGCAATATATCGTTTTCGTCGATCATCCTGACTTCCAATTCTAAATCATTTTTCTTGACTTTGAGTGCCCTGCTCCATCTTCCGTGAGCAACTAGGACCCATTGTCCCACTCTAACATCATCTTGCTGATTGCCTATAGCATAAACTTTTGCCCAACGTGGGTGTATGCCCGCTTCTGTGCCATCGTCGTCTAGGAGTATGATCCCACCCTTGGACTTGGTCGCCCCGAACTGCATGTCGGATACCAATACTCTCTTTTTTAGTGGTGTTATGTCGTGGTCAACTGTGTACTGTTTGCCACCGTGTGATCCGAAACCTTTTGCTTGTAAGTCTTCTAGTTGTCCCATATAGGATTATTATAAAGAATTTATTCTAATCCGTCAAGAGCCGCATCTATGCCTTTTTTGTTTTTTTTGCTCTTGTCTGCGGTTGTGGTCTGGTCTGCTGTATCTGACATCGGATTGATGGTTTTGACCTGTTGCACTGTTGGTTGAGAAATGCTTTGAGCCACTGGAGTTGATTTTTGTACTTTTTTGTTAGGTACGTCCTGTGCTTTGCCTTTTGGAGTTTGGTAATATTGTTTCATGACCTCTGCTTTGGTCTTGACAACTTTTCCACCTTTGCCCAGCACATCACCTCTCGCATTGACATTCATGTTGCCAACGGCCTGTACGTTCTCATTGACCGCTCTCATTTTTTCTATGTCCACTAAACGTCCCTGCATGGTTTTATACATTTTTTTTCTAGTTGGTTGTCTAACTGCCATAATGTTACTCCTTTTAACTACTTATCATCTTAGAAATTCCCTATAATCTAAATTGTACTGTATAGGATTTATCTTGTGTACACCTATCAGGAACAGGCAAAAACTGGCAACACTCGAACCTCTTCCAACACCCCATACCATGTTTTGTTGTCTAAGTACATCAACAAAATATATCAAGAACTTCAAGACACTCACGAATCCTTTTGCCTCGAAGAGTATCATTTCTTCTTTGACCCTCTCACGTTCTTGTTCGCTGGTGCATTTTTCTAGCAACCATGTTGTTACATCTATTTTTTTGTAGGAGTCCGGAATGTGCCAGTCGCTTGTGTGTTGTTTGTCAAATTGTTCCAGCGTGATGTCTCTGGCTTGTGGTATCTGCATTTTGGCCAGTTCCGAATGCAATGTGTCTATTGCCTGATTGTATCTTGTGTTCTCTGATGTGTTCAATTTTGTGATATCAAACTCGGGGTCCGAGTAGATCAAGTCTATGATATCATCCTCTTGATAACTGCATTCACCGTATTCATTTCTTTTTGCCTTTATCGCCATCTAAAATCCTCGGAGTAAATTTGTATATTTTAGCATTTTCTCCTTGTTCCTTGTCAATCCTTTTTGTGGACTGCTGTAAAGGGTGCCAGGAATAGTTTCCTGTGTAGATTCCTTTTGGTAACTCAGCATCATATGTAGCCGTATCCGGCCTTAACCACCATGGATCAAACTTATTATACTTTTCCGTGAACCAATTGTCAACATCTAATAGTGCTAGTTCCGGCGAATCTTTTTCTATAGTGTAGGTTATACCATCTCCTTGGTAACTTGATAATTCCAGTTTGTCCACGAAAATTTTACCTTCGAGAATTGCGTTGATTTTGGTGAAGCATACAGTGGCCATTATCTGATCAACAGGGTGCGATGATGGTAACTCAACAAATCTGTTCACGGTGTTATGTCTAAGGGTGTTGAAAAGCCTGTTTCCTCTGTTGGTCACTATGGTGTTTTCAAAAACCTGCTCAAAAAGAAATTTTGCCCGTTCAAAGAAAAGAGATTGTTCTGACACATCAGACACTGTTGGTCTTAAAAATAAACGAATATTATAGGTGTTATGGAATAGTTCTTGGTCTACAACTAGAATCGTTTTGAAACTAACCGGCCATGAAAAAGATCTTTGTGGCATCGTTAGTAATTATTATTCAATATTAACTAACTCTCCGAGATCTGGTTCACCTTTTGATTTCTTGAAATTGTCTTGCCAGTTTTTTATTCTTCTGTTGCTTATCTCGATTCTGTATGATTCCAGGGCGTTAGATATCTGATTCAAAAGTTGCGGGTTCCGGCTGAAACGGACAGCGGATGCCTTTTTTTTGGAAAGTTCTTTTATTCTTTTAGAAAGTTCCTCGTCTGACAGATTGCCAAGTTCTTCCTGAAGAGGATGGAAATACATTTTTGTCTATCCGCTGAAGTAGTTGGTACCCAATTGGTGCATGTACACGTTGGTACCACCGTCTGGTGAAAAAATTTCGTAAAGGTACACACCAGATGTTGAAGGTGTGATTTGTCTTGAAGAACCATCAACGCCCGAGATATCAGTTGATAATTTCGTAGCAGTTGTGACAGTGATAGTCCTAGGAGTTCCTGAATAAGTGACTTCTAGAATGAATCTACCCAAAGTTCCTGAGGTTGGAAAATTGCTGAATGCCAGGTCGATGTCGCCTGTAAGTGTTACTTTTTGATAATGACCATTTTGATGGTTGAGTGTTACTGTGCCACTGGCCACTGTTGTATGATCATACACAGTCATGGCAGTGTCTTTTAGCACGGCTCTTGTTACCACGTTGTCGTTGAAATTCGATGACGCATCTAGGCTTGCCTTGTTAGATTGCAGTGCCTCTATCTCGGATTTTGCCTCTGTGAAATTATTTTTAATTGCTGAAAAATTATCTCTGAATCCTTGCGAACTGTTGTCTTGTCCTGCTACTGGATAGGTTCCGTCGATGTTTCCTGGTACTATATTGCTTGCCATTTTATTCCTTTAGTTTTTTTCTAAATGCAAGGTATTTATCACCGATTCTTTCAACCCTGATCTTAGAAGTATTAGAGGGAGGATTGGTAAAGTTGATGGTGGTTTTTTTGGTAGAACCATCGTGTGATAGACTGAATTCAGGCTCGTAATCTGCACTTCTAAGCACCGAGTCTGCACTCAGATAATTGGGATCCAAACTATTATCTGCCGTGACTTGGTCACCATATCTCAAGACGTCTGCATTTTCTCTAATTTTGATTTCTTCCTCGTGTATGATCTCATTGATGGTAAAAGCAGTTGTTGACCCATCGGGTGTGATAGTACCAGTGTCGACTAGGTTTATGTTTGTGGCGTACCTGTCGATCTCAAAGTTGATTGTTTTGAAATCTATCGACTTGTCTAAAATCTTTCTTAAAACAAAGGCGCTCCTGCCAGGTTTAGTATAGGCCAGCACGACCGCTTTGGTGTAACCCAAAGGAACACCCGAGGTGTCTTGAGATGTCCTCATCCATAAAGGGAGATGGACATATTCTCTTTGTCCAAGGTTCTTCATTGTGGTCCTCATGTTGGCTACAGCGTTGGGGAAAATAGAAGCAAAGGTTCCAAGATCAGCGGTCAAGGAGTTAGCGTATCTGATCTTTGAACCCGAGATGCTGAAATCTAATCCAATGTTTGTTGTCACGTTGTAAATGTCAAAGTCTGCGGTGATACGTGTAGCATCCGCTAATGGACCAAGCAAAGGTTTTGTCACAGCATTCCTTAAATCCACTTTGGCCGCCACTGCCTGACCATTATTGTTTTCTAGGTCATCTTTCATTTCCACGTAAACAACTTCATAGAGAGTGCTACCATTCTGTTTGGCGACTGCTGTTTTTACGTTTCCAAAATAAAGTTTTTTAGGTGTGTGGTTTTCCTCCATCTGTTGTTGAAGTACTGTGGCTGTCTGGTGTTCAAGACCTGCGATTAACAACATTTCTGGTTTTAATTTAATACCAAAAGAAGGATCTTCTGGTCTGAATATATTTGTTTCTGAGTTGATTGTGATATCTTGAGCAATTTTATAGAACAAGTCTTCTTGTGTATTTTTGATCAGACCTTTGGCGGACATGTTTCCGAATTCTTTTCCATATGGCAGGCTGACTTTAATTTTGAATTCTTTTGTTGTCGATAAAGATTGGTACTGATCAATTACGGAAACGGTAAATGAATACTCTCTGTCAAAACTCAATGAGTTTGAATCAAATGTGATTAGATTGCCATCCACACTGGTGAATTCTGTGAGGTCTGGTGTTCCAACGAAGTTACCGCTTCTACTCAGAGTGATCCCTGTGGGTAGATTGCCTTGAGTTACGGTATAGGTTAGGACCCTGTTTGTCTGAGAAGTTTCGGCTTCAACTGTCAAAAGACTTGGCATCCCAACTGTGAGCGTCCCTATGTCTGTTGAAGTTGTGAAAGCCACACCAACATCTATGTCGCCAATCACCGACATTGTGAATTGTTTGTCTGTGAAAACAGTGATCCCCGCATAAGGTGTGCGTTGCGCTCTTATGGTAAAAGAGTAATCTGTTGTCACTGCGGCCTGTGGTCCCAATTTTCCCGATATCTCTCCTGTATTGATATCTATTGCCAAACCTGTCGGCAAAGATCCCGAAATTATGCTGTATTGTAATGCTCCCTGCAGGGAATCAAAATCTACCACATCAATCTTGATCACAACATTGTTGTTGTGTCGAAACGAACCCAACGAAGCATCGGTCTCAAAAACCGGCCTCCTGCTACCAGATAGGCTCATTACCAAAGGAAAATAATCGATAACATCTTGATCCACTGTTATCCTGTCGTTGTCTATACGCCAATAGTCTGCCGTGTAAACAAATATGCTGTTTATTTGTTCCAACGTCGAAGAGCCATCGGAAACGCGAACAGTGAATTCAAAATTTTCTGATCTCGACTTTGATCTAGTGCCTTGGTCAAAAGGCACATCGTCATAATCATATGTCTTATCGAATCCACCTATGGCACCAAATTTTTGATCGTCGGTCAATTGCACCGTTCCTGAGATCAATCCGGTCGTGCTCATAGACAGACCCGGAGGTAACTTTCCTCCAACTATGTCATATACGAGTGTTTGTCCGGACGCGGTATCGGTATCTGTTGCTTGTATTTGGTATTCTACATAACTTCCATCAATTATCCATTTGTTTCCCACTCTGGTGGAATCTGCCAGATCGAGTTGTCCTGCTTCGGTGATAAATCTGGGTTTGTCTGCTCCTTGAATCTGCAGTGAGAAGGATCTGTCAGCAATCGTTGTGCCATCTGAAGTACGAACAACGAACTCAAAAAGAGAACGTGTCGCAACTTCAAATGGGGTACCTTGCAGTAAACCTGTGGAAGTAAGTTCTATACCGGGAGGTAGGGTTCCTGCTATTTTGGAGTAAGTCAAAGTGGCAGAATCGGCGCTGTTTGCTTCCAGTTGTGTTGAAAACAAGTCGCGTTCGTTTATGATTCCCAGCGAGCCCGCTGGTGTGGTCCATGTGACATTTGCCATTTTTTCCTTACTTCCCAATGGTATTTATTGCAATTTTATGGTTTATTATGTGATGTAGTCTATTAAGACTCGTCGTAGAACGGAATGACTCTCATGGTTCCGGCGATTTTGATCTTGATGTAACCTGTTGGTGTAGCCGGCAGTGCATTGCCACCTCCCGCCGATCCCACAGTTGTCTGTGTGGCCGTGTTAAGATCTATAACTCCAGTACCTTGTGTGCTGATCGAGATGTCACCATCCGATGTGTCGTTCTGTATGGTGTCCGCTCTTAAAGTGGTTATCTCTGCCAGAGTAAAGTTGGCTTCTGATGCTGTCAATCTGACACCTGTACCGCCTACAGCCACGTCTTGTCCCTCAGATGCTGTGATGTTGATTCCACCCGATGTTGAACTGATGGTGTTGGCATCCATTCTCAAGTTGTCCACATTCAATTGCCCGGTCACTGTAGCAGTGCCAGTTATATTTGTAGGTCCTGTTAGGTTGATAGCGCCTGTTCCTGACGGGTCTAGGTCTATGTTTCCATTTGTGTCTGTTGAGATCTTGCCATCTGCGTTGATGTTAAGATCGCCAATGTTAAGAGTACCTGTTGTCAGTGATCCAGAGATGGTTTGATTTCCGGTAGTTGTGATGTCTGCCGTGTTCAACGTTCCTGCAACTGTGGCGTTGGCCAATATTTTGGTTTGTCCTGTGCCATTACCGTCTAATTCTAAATCTGCGTTTGAGGCATTTGCGGAAACTTTGTTGTCAGATATTGTTACTCCATCGATGGCCGCTGATGTTGTTGCTGTGATTGTGGTGAATGCTCCGGTTGAAGCACTGTTGGCACCAATTGTCGTGCCGTCGATTTCTCCTCCGCCGATGTCGGCATCGTTGATAACAACCGATCCTGATCCGTTGCCGGATATGGTTAGGTCACCGTTGGTGTTTAGGTTTGTTATTGAGGAGCCATCAATTTGAATATTGTCTATTTCTGTTGATCCAGATACCTGTAATAGGCCTGTGATGAAATTGTTACCGTTCTGTTCAATGTTGCCAGTTACAGTTTGTCCTAGCGTTGTGACGCTGGACTTTAACATAACCGATCCTGTTCCCGATGCTGAAATTTCTATGTCCGAGTTGGATGCGATTGCTTCAATTTTGTTATCTCTGATTCTGATGTTGGAGTCAACTGTCAATTGTGTCGCCACAGTTGTTGCCTTGTTGAGCACAATGTTTCCAGTTCCGTTTGGATTGATCGTGATATCGCCGTTGGTAACAAGTCCGTTGATGTTGGAATTATTGAATTGAAGTTCATCGACTTCTAGTTTTCCCGTCACTTGGGTAATGTCTGACGCCTCGTTGCCCAGATAGATTCTGCCTTGGGCGTACAGGTCACCTTTGACTCTTGCGTCACCTTCTACAACAACCTCTCCGGTTCCGTTAGCATCTAAAACAATGTCTTCGTTTGATCTCGCGGTAATAATTCTTTGTCCGTTGACGTCAAGATTTCCACCCAATTGAGGAGTGTCGTCATCTAATAGATCATTGGCCTCCGCTGTAGTTCCGTATAACTCAACGAAGTTATCGTTGATTTTGTCAAATGCGGTTCGTAACGGATCACCTGTTCCGTCGTTTGCATTGGTTCCAATGTTGATATTTTGTCTTGCCATCGTTGTTATTTATTGTAAATTTTATAAACCTAATGTAATTTCCTACGCCAAAAATAACACTTTTGAAAATTTAAAAACAGTGCCATCACTACTTGCCAAAACCGCTCTAATCCTTACGTCTCCGGAGTTGATGTCGGCAGTGAATGTTGCCATATCCGTGCCTGTGCTTGTTATTCCTGTGCTGGTGATGTAGGCGTTTGAGCCATCATGTGTGACGAAAATGTCAGTAAGTCCAGATCTAGCGTTGGTTGTATCAAACATCGACACGCTGTATTTCGCTGACCTATAGGTGGTTGCGCTGAAACTGTCAAGGTTTGCTATCGCAGACCCGGTGAGCGACGCAGTTCCGTCGGTGTTACTGATGTGTGTGAATGATCCAGATGCCACAGTCGCAAAACTGAGATTGCCCACCCCGTCGGTTCTGAGCACTTGACCCACCGTACCATCCGATGTTGGAAATTTCAAACCGTTCAACACAACGGTGCCCGAACCATTGGCCGATAATTCTAGGTCGGCGTTGGATTCGAATGTTGATATTGTGTTGTCTTTGATCTTGATCGAATCTATCTTGACACTTCCACTGCCTGCCACATCTAACTCGAGATCCGAATTAGACTGAGTGGTTTTTATCACGTTGTCAGTGATGTTGATGTTGTTGTCTATGGTCAGTTCTGGTACTGTGACCACCCCGGTTCCCGCTGGAATTATGTTGATGTTGTCATTGCTCCTGTTGGCTACTATGTTGTTGTCCGAAATAGTGAGTTCGTTGTCCAACGTTACGCCATAAAGTTCTACGAAGTTGGCTTCTGTCTTGCTCATAGCGGCACGTAATGTGTCGCCCGTTCCATCATTTGCGTTACTGCCGATGTCAATTGATTGCCTTGCCATCTATACCTCCTGCCTCCTTGCGAAAAATTTTACCACGGTCGAGTCGCTCGACACAGGCACCGCTCTTAGCCTTACGTTGCCTGAATCCACATCTGCGGAAAACGTCAATAGTGATTCGGTGTGATTGGTGGTGTTGGCGTGCTGATTTATGTAAGCAGAGCCCAATCCGTCATGCGTAAGCACCACCTCGGTTATTTCATATCTGGAGTTCGTCGCGTCGGCTATACTGAGCACATATCTGGTGCTCCTGTAGACCGTGCTGTCAAATGTGTCTATGTTGGCGGCGGAACTGGAAGACAAAGTGGCCGTGCCATCTTCCAACGATGTATGGTCAAAAAGATAGTCGATGTCTACGAATCCCAACACCCTTGATCCATCGGTTTTGACTGCTTGTATCAGACCGTTGTCCACACTGGGCAGTTCAAACCTATTGACCAAAATTTTTCCTGTGCCGTTGCTCGACAGTTCTAGATCGCTGTTAGAGATCGCTGTGCTGATTTGATTTTGCTTGACATCCACGCTGTTGATCCTCAATGAGCCGGAACCGTTGGCTGTGAGTTGCATGTCACCGGCAGTAGTAGAAATTTTGTTGTCCTTCAACTCGATGATGTTGTCGATCAACAAAGCATTCTGCATTGATATCTGTCCTGTGCCGGCCGGCACAAGATTGATGTTCTCGTTGCTTCTCTTACCAAAAATATTGTTTTTATTGAAACCTATGCCGTCCGACAACAGACTAGTAAAATCAATGTATAATTCTTCAAAATTGTTGTTTATCTTCTGCCCGGCTACCCTAAATGTATCGCCGGTTCCGTCGTTCGCTGTTATACCTACGTTTAGTGTTTCCTGGGTCATTACGCTATCTTCAATGTGCCACTATCATTATAAAGTTGGCCTGTGGCTAGACCAGCCGCCGAGGTTGGTAGGTTAGACATGATTACCTTTTGTGTAAGGATTTCAACAGCACCTGTGCCCGACGCGTCGATCTGTAGATTTGAGTTGGTAGTGTTGGTTGTAATTTTATTGTCCTGCAGTGTTATTTGTCCAAGATTGATATCACCTGTGCCATTTGGTGTGATTGTTATGTCCTGATTTGTGGCTATAGAACTGATTGTTGTACTATCGATTTTGAGTTGATCCAACTCTATTGATCCGGTTCCATTTGGTTGTATTCTCAGATCGCCATTTGTGAAAGGAGTGGTCAACAAACCTCCCAGTCCCGAATTTGCCACGGCGGCAAACAGTTCCTCAAAGTTAGAGTTTGTTTTAGCAAAAGCACCTCTAATCGAGTCTCCGGTGGCTGTGTTTCCTGCTGTTCCTGTGTCTATTGTTAATCTGGCCATATATAAATTTTATGTATTTATTAAATATTTTACAACTGTCATGTTCCTAGAAACCTGGAAAACTATTAGATTGTACCAACGCCAAAGCAAGTTAGGCACTTATCACACGTTCAAAAGGAAAAACACCATTTACGTTTTCACCTGTGACTGCTGTGGATCCACTTTTTTGAGACCGAGATCAAAGGTCGATCCTGTCAGGGCCTCCAACGACTACAAACACGTTTGTTCTGTGTGTGACACAAAAAAGTATGCCCAAAAAGTCGGGGTCAGGATGCGGAACATATACAAGATTGACGCCAGCAGTAATGAAAAAATTGGCAACTCAATATTGTTTCCTTAAAACATTATTCTGGAAAATTAGCCATTTTATCTGATCGGGTCTGCCGTCGATCCATTGCTTGAGGTCGGCGTAGATGCCTGCTTTGACATTTTCTCCACCATACGCGAAATAGTGTGGCAACATCAGGTTATTTGTGATGTATTCCATGCGGTTGATGAAATAGAAGTTACTGTTCTTGAATTTTCTGATCGTCTGTGTGAGATGATAGAGCCATTCGTATTTGAGATATGCTTTCATGCTGACTCTGGAAGGATAGTTCCTGGTATTTTTGTACATGTTGTTTTGTATCCTGGACATGGATTGATCGTCTTTCTCCCATTGTCTTGCTCCCAATATGTCAAACCCAATTATGAAAATGTTTCTGAAGCCCTGCTCCGCGGCATGCAACACCGCACTGCATCCCGAGCCCTTGCTTTCTGTGAAATCTCTGCTCTTGTAGATGCCACGCTTTGCGTCACCACCTTGCCATGTCCTGTACAATTTAAGTCCTTTGGGAACATGCGCAGGGTCATCGTCGTCCAAAACGAAGTTCCATGATGAGATATCATCGGGCCCGATGATGTGCGTTGTGCTATTGTTATTGTCTTTCCACTGCTGTACTTCTTCGTACATCTCGGGAGAAACGCAGACTATATTATGACAGAGATCGGGATGATCTCGATATATCGCGTTGCACCCAATAATTTGTCCTTTGCCTTTAAGTTGCTCTAACGGAAATATTTTCCTCGATTCACCATTGCCTATTATGAATGCTGTGTCCATTAAATGCCAAACGATTCTCCACAGCCACATGCTGAGGTGGAATTCGGATTGGATATCTCGAATTGTGATCCAAAGGTCTCCTCTATCCAATCTATCTTGGTGCCTGCCACGTACAGCATTGAAGTTTCGTCCACGACAAAACGTCCCGTTCCCCAGTCCTCGACATGGTCGCCTTCTGCCACGCTGTCCTTGGTGTCTGCGAAACCCCAATCGTACTTGAAACCCGCACAGCCACCACCCAGCACCGCCAGGCTGACAGCATATTTGTCGGGCTTCTTTCGTAGAAGTTTTTCTATCTGATTTTTGGCCGCTTCTGTGATTTCAAAAAGTTTCATGCAAGTAATTATCTACCATTCCACTTTGTGTTTTTTATTTGAAAAATGTTTGAGGTTGGTGAACCAAAACAAGAAGGCTTCTTTCTTGTTCTCAAAACTCATAATTGCTTCTTGCTCTTCGTAATTGTGTAGGAATTCATTATACTCTTCTTTGTGCTCAAATGTCCATCCCCATCTATGCCTGCAGTTGGCATTGCACCATTCTATGCATTCTCCATCAACGCCATAATCTCCCAGGCGAATTTTGTATTTGAAAGATTTGTTATATCCACAATCCATGGGAACTTTTGATTGTTTTCTCATACTTTATATTATAAAAGATTTATTTGGAAATAACAATGACTCCACAGGCCAATCTATCACCTGCGTTACCAGTTTTCAATGACTCAGCATCACCACCTGTGCCTAGGTCGTCTTTGTCTGCGTGTACAACTATAGATCTACCCACCACGGATCTTTCTCCCGATAGATCGACTCTCTTGGCAACGATCTTGCCTTTGGCTATACCGTTTTCGTCTGCTGTGATGTTCCCAAGGTCTCCAACGTGTCCTTTGTCCAGATCTCCATGGTCCACGTCATCTGGATTGTAATGGCCACCGGCCGATTCACAACCTTTGCTTAGGTCACCAAATTCATGCATGTGAAAACCGTGTTCTCCCGGCTCCAGTCCTGAGATATTGTACATTATCAATGTGGGTGTTCCTGACTTCTGCATCATCACCACATTGCCTTTTACCTTTTCGCTGTGTGAGAGTTGGCAGACCGCTCTTGCCTCCGATTGGTTCTCGTTTATTCTGTTGATCGATTCACATTGGCACAAAGACGCTTTTGTTCTTGGACAACGGTCAAATTCTTTGAACTTCATTTTGGGTATTTAGCCACTGCTGATGAAGTTGTTCCGCGGCCATGTTTTTACCTTTTGCTTCTGACTGTATGTCAAAATGTTCGGCAAAACTCAATGCCCATTCGTTTGTCTTATGATTAGGGAAAAGATCTGAATGTGCTCTCAGTTTCTGTTTCTTTGCTCCACGAGCCAATAAATCTTTCATGTCGTGCATTTGGTTGTGCATCTCTTCCGGCTTGAGTCCTGCCATCGCCAATGCTTCATCTCGGAAATATGAATAGTGCATAGTGGGTCTAACACCACGCCAACTGTCTATGACCCTTTTGACTCTGTCGTCGTCGGCCTGTATGTATTCTTCTGCTCTTATCAAATGATGGTGTATGTCCATTACCAACGCTACGTGTTTTTCAAGTTCGAGACTTGCGTCGAGACCCCAACTCATTTCGTCGTTCTCTATAGTGATCAGATTCCTTGCCTCTGTTGATAGTCTGGGCAGTATGTCTATGATTCCTTGTGGACCTCTCCTGCCGGAGATGTGTACGTTTATCTTGCAACCATCCTGGAATAATTTACCAAAACCCATCCATCTTGCCATGTCAACGTGATATTCAAATTCCAATATGCTTCTCTCACGTATGTCCTCGGATTCAGATGACAGCACACAAAATTGTCCAGGATGGAAACTGACTTTGACGTCGTGTTTCCTAGATGCTTCTCCCACCGGAGCAAATATCTTGGCAAGGTGATCCTGTATGTGTCGCTGTTGCCACCAATCTATCCAGTTCTTCTCTGTGTAACCCTGGAGCATCTCGGATCCAAGTCTCACCATCCTACGCTCGGGAGGCAGTGTGGCCACCCTTTCTATCATTCTAACAGCGGCCGCGGCATTGTGATTCATTATGTCCCACTGTCGCTGTTCGGCATCTTCTGGGTGTTCTCTCAACCAACGCATCGTGGTTGACCTGCCATTGAGATCTCTGTCCTTGGCGTTTACTTTCATTCCGCCAAATTCGGACTTGTCATTGAGCCATTTACAACAGAAACCTATACGCATAATAATAAGTGTAACAGATTATCGCCAATTGTCAATCACGAATTGATCTCCACAATTGGATGGTTTTGGTTCTCCATGAAACACTGCAACTTTGTTTTCTGGAAAAATATCTGCAGGTTTCCTAAAAAACTTCTTTCCGTCCTTCATTAATAATTTTGTGTCTTTCATGCCAATCATTTCCCATTTATAACTTCTGATCCACTCCTCTGGCCAATGCGTGATGTCTTCTTTGGCGCGTTTTGTTATCCAGTCCTGGTCTCCGTGATTGTTCCCCATGATGGTGTTGGATTTATCCTTGAACTCATTCCAGAGATAATTTAATTTTCCTGTGTCCCATCTCATCACAGATGAATTGGATAGTTTCCAATCCTTTACTCTGCACCTGTTGAAATCTCTTATTATTTGGAAAGTGCCGGGAGCATGATCAAACAGATTGTTGATGTTACGAAACACGATCACATCTAGGTCAAAATAGAGTATGGTACCTTTGATAGGTAGGTCAGGTGAAAACATATAGAGTTTCGACCACCATGTTTTTATTCCCGGAAGGTTGGGCAGTGGTATAACATTTATATCTTTGTCAAGACCCTGCGGATTTTCCGTCAGACAATGGAACTGATAAGGCACGGTGAGATGTCGTTGGCACATGGACTTGAGCACATTGACATATTGGGCACTATACTTGCTACCCCATTTTACACACAATAAATGCCTATCCATTCTGTGAACTCCAATCGTAGCCGGGTTTTAAAAAATCTATTTGCATTTTCCTATATTCGGGAGACTCAACGCTGTGGGGGAAATCTGCTTTCGCGTTAAGTTTGCCCTGGATTTCAATACTGGTTATATTTAAATTTTTTGATAATTGTTCGTAAACTTTTTCAAAATTTTCAGTGCCAAACGATTCAAATAGGTCGACTTGACCCAGTTTGATGTAACCTAATGCCAGTTTTGGGTCATTCCAGTCGAAATTATTTTTATCCAACCACTGTCTGAATTCCAGCATTTCTTGTTTTTTGAACGGGTCGCTTTCATTTATTGTCCTGCCCCATTCTATGTCGAACTCGCCCGAATAATATTTCTGATGATTGATCGCCGAACAGGTGGCTTCATCCAACAATTCGGTTTCTTCGTCTCGAAAAACTTCATAAAGGGTTTTGCCGACCTGGCTCCAGTGCAGGTACACTCCACCAAAATCTCTGTCATATCTATTTTGAACGAACAAATCAAAATCCTGCTCTTCTAGGTCATACCTTTTTGCGTTTAGGAATGTGGTTATCTGGCTTGGGCGTAGCCATTTGGGATCAGTCTTTTGCTTTCTATATGCCAGCACCCAACTTTCTATCTCATGGCAAAGATTGTTCAGTTGTCTTATGCTGAATTTGACTTCATAAGTCGCTTGTTTATAAAATCTAGACAACTGCCATGCGGTGCCCTGCAGGTCCTCGAAATATCTATGAAGAAGATTGCAGGTATCATGATTAAGACCGAGGTCTTTGTTTTGGAAATCTCTTATGTGATAGTCATCTTTCACTTTGTATTTTTCATCAAATTCAAATTGGTTTATGATCTTGCTGTTGAGAATCAATTCATCCACTAGATATTTCAAGTCACGTTTGCTATCTGGAAATCCCAAAAAACAAAAATTTTTTTCAAGAAACTTTTTTTTATTTAAATTTTCTGCAAGAGAGAATAGCCACCTACCCACGAGCGTGGTATCGTAGAGATCGATCCAATAGGACAGATTGTCCAAGGTCACTTTTATCCTGCTATGGTATAGATTATTCTTTTCTGTAGATGGCACTGTTCGCTCCATGTTCCGCACATTCTACTTCCACAACATAACAACGATTGTTAGTTTTTTCTCTGATCAGTTTGTCAGCAAAGTTAAAGGCGTGTTCCGCGAACTTTTCAGCACCCACTCCGTCAAAAATTCTTATTTCGGCTAAATCCATTTTTTCTAACTCCTTGAATTTTTCAAGATGAGGATCGTTT
>Ga0222719_10002453_pt1 | contig 16927 bp, 18 predicted proteins | sample C33_34DmetaG_FD_165039 | JGI IMG/M metagenome (GOLD analysis project Ga0222719, IMG submission 165039) | Estuarine water microbial communities from San Francisco Bay, California, United States - C33_34D | ecosystem: Environmental > Aquatic > Marine > Unclassified | place: USA: California... | reverse complement strand
TAGGTATTAAAATTGATAGACATAAAAGATATTAAGCATAGTCTAAAAAATATGACATCTAATCCTGGTGTTTACAGAATGCATGATTCTGATAACAAAGTTATATACGTTGGAAAAGCTAAAAATCTAAAAAAAAGAGTTTCATCTTATTTTCGAGCTGGCAATCACTCAACAAGAATTAAAAGAATGATAAGCTTAATTAATAAAGTAGATATTACAATAACAAAATCTGAAGCAGATGCCTTACTATTAGAAAATATTCAGATAAAAAAATTCAGACCAAAATTTAATATTTTGTTAAGAGATGATAAATCATATCCATATATATACGTTGATACCGATCATAGATTTCCAAGGCTAAGCTTTTATAGAGGTAAAAGAAAAAAAATTGGAAAATTTTTTGGGCCTTATTCAAATGTTTACTCAGTAAGAGATGCGCTTAATACTTTGCAAAAGCTTTTTAAAGTTAGGCAATGCAGTGATTCTTTTTTTAACAATAGATCTAGACCTTGTTTACAATACCAAATAGAGAGATGTTCCGCGCCATGCGTAGGGATGATTAATGAAGTTGATTACTTGTCCGATATTAATATGTCCATGAAGTTTTTAGATGGAAAAAATAATGAGGTTATAGACACTTTGATACTAAAAATGGAAGAATCTTCAGGTAAACAAAAATATGAAGCTGCTGCAAATTTTAGAGATCAAATTGAGTCGTTGAGGCATACATGCGAGCAGAGTATAGTAAGTTCTAAGAAAGGTGATGTGGATATCATATCAATTTTTATAATTTCTGAAACTGCATGTGTGCAGGTTTTTAATATCCGTAATGGTGTGAATTTTGGCAGTGAAACTTTTTTTCCTGAAATAGATGAAACAATTAATGAAAGTGCACTTCTAAGTATATTTATAGGTCAGTATTATATGACAAAGCACATCCCTAAAGAAATAATCATCAATAAGACCACTAAAGATAAAAAATTGTTGGAGTTTATTCTTTCTAAGAAAAAAAACTCGAAAGTTTTAATTACAAATAGTGTTCGAGGTATAAGGCAGAAATGGATTGAATTAGCAGAAAAAAATACTCTTGCTTCAATAAATACAAAAATACTTAGTAAAAAAAATATGTTTAATAGGTTTCAGGCTTTACAAGATTTGCTAAACTTTGATGAAGTCCCTAAAAAACTTGAATGCTTTGATGTTAGTCATACTTTTGGGGAAGAAACGGTTGCATCATGCGTTTCATTCTCAATAGAAGGCCCACAAAAAAAAGATTATAGAAGATTTAACATTAAGGAAACAAGTGACGGTGATGATTATGCTGCTATGAGAGAAGCATTGTTAAGACATTTTTCGCGCTTACAAAAAAGCAACTTATCATTACCGGACATATGTTTTATTGATGGTGGGTTAGGCCAAGTAAATATTGCATTAAAAGTAATGGAAGACTTGCAGATAACTACAGTGCAAATAATCGGTGTTTCGAAAGGAAGAGCTAGGAAGGCTGGAGAGGAAACTATAATCATTGATTCTGGAACAAAAAAAATAAAACTTGAAAAAAACTCATTAGCTTTACATTTGATTCAACAAATTAGAGATGAAGCACATAGATTTGCAATTACTGGCCATAGAAAAAGAAGAGATAAAAGCAAATTTAAATCCCCTTTAGAAGAAATTCCTGGGTTAGGACCAAAAAGAAAACAAATTTTGTTAAAACACTTTGGAGGACTTCAAGGTTTAGTAAAAGCTGGAGAAGATGAAATAAAAAAAATACCAGGTATAAATAAAACTCTAGCTGAAGCAATCTACTTTAGATTTCATAGCAATTAAAAATTATGACATACGCAAATTTAATTACTTTATTTAGAATTTTTTTAACACCAATTATGATTTTAGTGTTTTTTTTATATAAAGAAGACCCGAGATACTTTTTAGTTTTGATTTTTTTTATTGCCTCTATTACTGACTACTTAGATGGTTACATTGCAAGAAAATATGATCAGATTTCTGATTTAGGTAAATTTTTAGATCCAGTTGCTGATAAATTACTTGTTATCACATCTTTGCTTTTGGTTTTATGTGACCAAAACAATATTATAATTTTTACACCTATATGTATTATTATTCTTAGAGAGGTGTTAATATCTGCGTTACGTGAATGGGTGGCAAGAAGAGATTTTCAAAATACATTAGAAGTAAATATTTTTGGCAAACTTAAAACTTTTTTTCAAATGTTATCAATAGGTTTTTTGCTTTTTAATGGAAGTATCTTTACAATTAGCACATATATGATTGGTTTGTTTGGAATATATGTAGCAGCCTTTCTATCGTTAATTTCTATGATAATATATCTAGGAAAGGTTATAAGGTCATAGAATATATGTGCGGGAATAGCTCATCTGGTAGAGCGCGACCTTGCCAAGGTCGAGGTAGCGAGTTCGAGCCTCGTTTCCCGCTCCATTTTGATAGTGGCTGAGTGGCAGAGTGGTTATGCTGCGGTCTGCAAAACCGTTTACGCCGGTTCAATTCCGACCTCAGCCTCCATTAAAATTAAGTAAAAGGAACTTTGATTATGAGAAACTTATATAATTATCCAATTGGAGACAAATCTCCTGAAGAATTTAACGTTATTATTGAGGTTCCCACAGGCAGCAACAATAAATATGAATATAATGCCAAAGAAGATATTTTTGAACTTGATAGAGTTTTATTTAGTTCCGTTCATTACCCAGGATGCTATGGTTTTATCCCTCAAACACTAGGCGGGGATGGAGATCCATTGGATGTAGTAGTTTTAACAGGTGAACCAATGATAACTGGATCAGTTTTGAGTGTTAGACCTGTAGGGTATTTAAAAATGACTGATGACAAAGGTCAAGACGAAAAGATACTTGCGGTTCCTGTTAATGATCCAAGATTCAATGAAAGACGTAACTTAAGCGATATACGCAAACATGTATTATTAGAAATAGAACATTTTTTTAGAATCTACAAGGATTTAGAAAAAAAATTTGTTGATATAGATAAGTGGTATGATGCTTCAGAAACTAAAAAATTAGTTATAGAAGCTCACAATAATTTTAAGAAGTAAAGTTAGATACCTTACTTAATCATAAAGTTCAGTATTTTAAACAATCTGACGATTAGAACAACATGCCGTTTATACCAAGAACCGAAAATCCAAAAAGAAGTAAAGTAAATTTTAAAAATATTGAAAAAATGTTTCCATACATTTGGAATTTTAAATCTAGAGTGATCTTTGCTTTAATTTTTTTAATTATTGCCAAATTAGCTACTGTAGGGGTACCAATTTTATTAAAAGATATTGTTGATTCATTAAACAACAATAATACACTAATGATATTGCCTTTAGGTTTACTAATAGCATATGGTTTGCTTAGACTTACTACAGCTTTTTTTAATGAACTTAGGGATGTATTATTTGCCAAGATTAGATACCATGCAGTTTACGAAATATCTGTAAAAGTTTTAACACATCTTCATAAAATGTCTTTGCGCTTTCATTTAGAAAGACAAACGGGATCGATTATCAGGGATCTGGAAAGAGGGACCCAAAGCTTATCGTCATTAATAAATTATATGATATTTATAATATTGCCGACAATTATAGAAGTTTTGCTAGTTGGTTTTATTTTAATTTTAACCTACGATATTAATTTTGCTTTAATTACATTTTCTACAATCATAGTATATATATTATTTACGCTGAAGGTTACAAATTGGAGAATGAGTTTTAGACATGATATGAACAAATTTGACTCTGAAGCAAATTCAATTGCTGTTGATAGTTTACTTAATTATGAAACTGTAAAATATTTCAACAATGAAAAATTTGAAATTAAAAGATTCAGTAATATTCTCTTTAAATGGGAAAATTCTGCCATGCAAAGTATGACAACAATGTCTTTGCTAAACTTTGGGCAAGCTTTCATTATCACCATTGGTGTTACACTGATAATGATTGAGGCTTCTATGGGAGTAATTACTGGAGCTATTACACTCGGTGATTTAGTTCTTGTAAATGCTCTAATGCTTCAACTTTTTGTTCCTTTAAATACACTAGGAATAGTTTATAGGCAAATTATTTATGCTTTAGCAGATATGGATATGTTGGTAAAATTGCTTGAAAAAGATATTGAGATTACTGATAAAAAAAATTCTAAAGATCTCAAAGTAACTTTTGGAAATATAAAATTTGATAATGTTTCTTTTTCTTATAATGAAAATAGAAAAATTTTAAAAAATGTTTCTCTTAACGTACCGTCAGGTAAAAAAATTGCTATAGTTGGACCTTCTGGTGCAGGCAAGTCAACTCTAGGTAGATTATTGTTTAGATTTTATGATTCCAGTCAGGGCAGAATATTAATCGATGATCAAAATATTAATAACTGTACACAAAGTAGTTTGCGAAAGAACATAGCTGTTGTTCCGCAGGATACAGTCCTATTCAATGAGAGTATTTATTTTAACATTAAATACGCTAAAAATAGCGCTAGCAAAGATGATGTTGTAAAGGCTGCAAAAATGGCAAATATTCATGATTTTATCAATAGTTTACCAGATAAATATAATACTATTGTTGGAGAGAGGGGGCTTAAATTATCTGGGGGAGAAAAACAAAGGGTAGCAATTGCCAGAGCGGTATTAAAAAGCCCTAAAATTATTATATTTGATGAAGCTACTTCAAGTTTAGATTCGAATTCTGAAAATAAAATTTTACAATCTATGAAAGAAGTTTCTAAAAACATAACTTCTTTAATTATTGCGCATAGGCTTTCTACTATTAAAGATGCAGATAATATTTATGTTTTAAATGAAGGCCAAATAATTGAAAGTGGTAATCATGATTATTTATTAAGCCTTAAAGGCACGTATTCACAAATGTGGAATCTTCAAAAATCTATTAAAAAATAAATTTATTTTTATTAATATACCGAGAAATTATTAGTTTAAGATCTCGGCATATGTGACTCTTAAATTGTTGCTTTGTAAATATTTTCAGGTTCTTGCTCACCTTGCCAAAGTAATTCGTATCCTAATTCTTTTGCATCATCACAAAATTCAACAAGATTGCTAAATAATTTTTTAAAAGTCTCGTGTGAATGACTCTTTTCATGCTCTTCGAATGAGTCCCAATACGTTACAATTGCTATATGATTTCCTTCTTTCCCATAATCCCCGACACTTCCTTCTTTACTTATAAAGCCTGAATATTTAAATACTTGCCCAGCTCTAAATCCAGGATAATTATTTTTTACCACAAAGCACATTTCACCTATAAGACCTTCCACGTCTTCTATGGTCACATTTTTTTTCAGCTTTACAGTGTTAAATAACATCACAGATTCGTAAGGTATACTTATTTTATTAAACATATATTGTCACTCCATTTACGTTATATTAACCACTCTTACTATTCATCATAATGATGTTCATGATTTATTACATATCCATTAATTGGTATATAATTATATTCTTACATAAAAATGATAATCATTCTCAAAAATTAAAATAGCATTATTTATATATGTGTTAATTCAGTGATCATTATTTATATACTACTTTGTGAAAATGTTTATAATGACGGCTTGTCTGCCCAGGTGGCGAAATTGGTAGACGCAAGGGACTTAAAATCCCTCGGTAGAAATACCGTGCCGGTTCGACTCCGGCCCTGGGCACCAATAGTTTTATTTTTTAAATTAATATCATTTGATATCAATAGTTTATAGATTTTAATTAATAATTATTTTAGTGATTTAATGCACATCTATAGTATATGTTCATATATCTGTAAAAATTTGTTAAATTGAATGTAAATTAGGGTTATTATTTGTATACGAGAGATGTATAAAATAATGCATAGGTTAATAATTTTATTATAAGGAAGTAAAATGTCTGAGAAAATAAATGTTATGTTAACAACTGAAAATATGGAGCAACTTCAAATGGCAGCTATGGTAGCTTCTGTAGGAGCCGTAAGCGGAAATGATGTAAGTGTATTCCTATCTATGAATGCACTAAAATACTTTGTTAAAGGAAATGATCATAAAGCTCCAGTTGAAGGTGAGATGGGCAAAATAATGTTGGAAAAAAAAGTGCCTCCATTTCTAGAATTATTTGAGCAAGCAGCAGAACTTGGTGATGCTAAAATATACCCTTGTTCAATGGCAATGGATATGTTGGAAATTAAGTCTGAAAATTTATTTGATTATGTAGGTGAGCCTATGGGTCTTACAAAATTTCTCAGTGATGTTAATCAAGGACAAGTTTGGTCTTTTTAAAAATTTAAGGAATTATTTATGTCAGATAGAATATTAGTTGATGCAAAAAATACATTTTGCCCTGGACCGTTGATGGAATTAATCTCAAACATGAAAATGGCAGAAGTTGGCGATGAATTGGAATTATTATCTACAGACGAAGGGTCTGCAGCCGATATACCAGAATGGGTGAATAAAGTTGGTCACGAGATTGTAGATAGCTTTACAGAAGAAGAAGTTTTACATATTGTAGTAAAAAAAATTAAATAAATTTTAGAAACAGGAGTACGGAAATGCATATATTAGTAGTTGGTGGAGGAATGGGCGGAACAATTCTTGCGAATAACCTTGCTAGAAGATTGTCCGGTGAGTTAGAGCAAGGCTCTTCAAAGATCACAATGTTATCAGCTTCTGATAAGCATATGTACCAACCAGGTTTACTTTATGTAGCTGTAGGAAAAATGTCTACAAGTGAACTATATCGCGATCAAAAAAGTCTACTTGAGCCATCAATAGATTTTCACGTTGATCCCGTAGAAAAATTTGACCTAGACAATAACTCAGTAACAACAAAAAGTGGCAAGAAAATATCTTACGACATCATATGTATTGCCACAGGATCAAGAGGAAATGCAGCTGGTATTCCTGGATTAGCCGAAAACGCTTGTCAGTTTTATACAGAGGCTGATGCATTAGCAATGTATAAAAAATTACAAAAATTTGAGGGAGGGAAAGTAGTTGTAGCTACTGGAGTGCCTCACAAATGCCCAATGTCACCACTCGAAATTACTTTCTTCCTAATTGATTATTTCAAAAAAAGAGGTATTTGGGACAAAGTAGATTTGCATTACACATACCCAATTGGAAGAGTTCATAGTTTAGAACCAGTTGCAAAATGGGCTGCCCCTGAATTTGATAAAGAGGGAGTTACATATGAAACTCTTTTCAATATGAAAGAAGTTGTCCCAGGAAAAGTAATTAGTGAAGAAGACAGCTCTGCTGAATTTGATTTATTGGTAACTGTTCCGCCACACAAAGGTATGCAAGTAATCGAAGATAATGAGCTTGGCAAGGGTGGATTCATTCCAACAGATAAGAAGAAATTAAATATGGAAGGCAGGGATAACGTGTTTGTTCTTGGTGACACTACAAACTTACCTATAAGTAAAGCTGGCTCTACAGCACATTTTGAAGCAGAAGCACTTGGTGAAAATATAGCGGCTATGGTTCAACAAGGTGAGCCTGTAAGAGATTATGATGGCAAAGTATTTTGCTTTATTGAAGCAGGAGATGGAAAAGCAACATACGCTATGTTTGATTATAACAACCCACCAAATCCGCAAGCTCCAACATCTGGTTTGCATTGGTTTAAAACAGCTTACAATAGAATGTATTGGGCTAGTGCTAGAGGAATAATATAAAACAATAAAAAGGTAAAAAATTATGAGTAGCGAAATAACTATACAACAACAAGTTGACAGGTTTATGCAAGGTGCAGGGGATGCGCTAACAGACGATACAGTAGCTAGATTAGGTTTCATGATGAATGAGCTTTTAATAATAGCTGATAGAGTTACAAGAAATAAAAATATTATGAAGCTTTTAGAAATGTCGGAAAGTAAAGATTTTGCAAAAATGTTAGATGCATTATCTGTGGCATACGATTCATATAAAGAATCACCAACCACATCTGGCGGAATAGGGGGAATGATAAAAGTTATGGGTGATCCAAACGTTCAAGGGGCATTAAAACTTTTAGGTAATTTCAGTAAAGAACTTAATAAATAATTTACTGTTCATTAATATTTTAAAGAGACACAATGTTTGAAAAATATATCAATACGATAGATGTTCAAACTATTGGAGTCTCTTTAATTGTTTTAGTGGTTTCCTTTTTAAGAATAATTCCTCATATTCAAAATTTCAGCCCAATAATTGCATTGGCAATATTTGGAGCCTTACACTATAAGAGTAAAAGTCTTTCATACATTATCCCAATACTTTCTTTATGGGTAAGTGATTTATTGTTAAATAATTTTATTTATAGTACACACTCAAATAATTTTAATTTCTTCTATGAAGGCTTTTATTGGCAATATATTTCTTATTTAGTAATTATTTTTTTAAGTTTAAACTTTAATAAACGAAAGATAAATATTCTAAATGTTTTCTTTTTAGCTCTGTGTTCAAGTTTACTATTTTTTATAATAACTAATTTTGGTTTTTGGCTAACATCAGATATCTATAGCAATAATTTATACGGTCTTATTGAATGTTACATAGCTGGGATTCCATTTTACAAAGGAACACTCTTAGGTGTATTATTTTATACTCCGGTATTAATAGGTTTGTATTATATGCTACAGAAAAAAATTGCACTGTTAAGAGCAAGACACTTAATTTATTGAAAAATATTCTATTGAATTTCAACGAATAATAATGTAATTTATCCGGAGATTAATTAATAAATTTTCAATTTTTGAAAATAAGAAATCAAAAAGGAGATCTAGGATGACAAATGAATTTGATGATAGTATTATAGATGAAGCTGTAATTGGGCAAGCGGCACCAGATTTTAAGGCAACAGCAGTAGTAAACGGACAGTTTAAAGATGTTAGCCTATCTGATTACAAAGGAAAATATGTAGTATTATTTTTCTACCCACTAGATTTTACTTTTGTTTGTCCAACTGAAATTACTGGATTCAATGATAGATACTCTGATTTTAAAGCACTTGATACAGAAATTCTTGGTGTGTCTGTAGACAGTCAATTCTCACATCTAAAATGGCTTCAAACTCCAAGAAACGAAGGTGGCTTAGGCAACCTAGATTATCCTTTAGTTTCAGACTTAACAAAAGAAATAAGCTATAAATATGGAGTTTTGATGGATGATTCAATATCAACTAGAGGTTTATTTATAATAGATGCAGATGGAGTTATCCAGCATGTAACTATTAATAATCTACCAGTTGGAAGAAATGTTGATGAAACCTTAAGGCTTATTTCTGCATTTAAGCATGTGCAAGCAAATCCAAATGAGGTTTGCCCTATGAACTGGACGCCTGGTGATAAAACTATGAATCCAGATCCTGAAAAATCGCAAGATTATTTCAAAGATTTAAAATAATATACATGTAATTCATGTTGTAAACTATTGATATTTAATAGTTTACAACCTTATTTTTCATTAATTAATTAAATTATAAAATAAGCATAATAAGATGAACGAATATGTATATAATTTTTTTTTATAAGACAAATAAGTTATATCTATTATAATGAGTAATGATTTCAAAATTATCATTATTAGTTACTATTAAAATTACTACAGGGACGAAGTAAAAATGGCAACGAAACAGGATAAAATATCCTTTAAAAAAGATGCGTTTGGTAAAAATGCAAGCAAACTTCCTGAGTTTGAAAATCATAAGCAGCAAACTCAAAAAAATACTACTTGTTACATGTGTGCCTGCAGATGCGGGATAAAAGTTACTCTTGAGAATAATAAAATTAGATACATTCAGGGAGAGCCAACGCATCCAGTTAACAAAGGTGTGCTATGCGCAAAAGGTAACGCCGGTATTATGAAACAAATTTCTCCAGCAAGATTAAGACAGCCAATGATGAGAAAACCAGGTGCTGAAAGAGGTACGAGCGAATTTGTTCCTATTAGTTGGGATGAAGCTTTAGATATGTTAACCGAAAGGTTGCAAAAAATTAGAGAAACAGACCCAAAAAAATTAGCGTTTTTCACTGGAAGAGATCAAATGCAGGCTTTAACTGGATTATGGGCGCAACAATTTGGAACTATAAACTGGGCTGCTCATGGTGGTTTTTGCTCAGTAAATATGGCGGCAGCAGGTTTATATACAACTGGATTCTCATTCTGGGAATTTGGAGACCCAGATTGGGATAAAACAAAATATTTTATGCTCTGGGGTGTTGCAGAAGACCACGCATCCAATCCAATGAAGATGGGGATTAATAAGCTAAAAGAGCGTGGGGGTAAATTTGTTGCAATAAATCCTGTAAGAACAGGTTATCAAGCTGTTGCAGATGAATGGGTTCCTATAAAACCTGGAACAGATGCTATGTTAGCATTGTCTCTTGTTCATGTTTTATTAAAAAATGAATTATTTGATTGGGAATTTTTAGTGAGATATACAAATGCTCATTATCTTGTTGTCGACACACCAAGAAAAAAAGGTGATGGATTATTTTTAAGAAATAATGAAGGCGTGCCTCAATCGTGGGATTTAGAGAAAGAGTGTTTAGTTAATGCTACAGATCCAAAAATTAAACCAGCACTATTAGGCAAATATAAAGCCGCAGACGGCACCCCGCTAAAAACCGTATTTACTATAATGACAGAAAGATATTTGAGTGATGAGTACACTCCAGAAAATGCTAGTAAAATTTGCGGAGTATCTGCAGAGCAAATTGAAAAAATTGCACTAGAATTAGCACATGTAGCTTTTAAAGAATCAATAGAAGTTGAAACTGAGTGGACAGATTGGACGGGCAGGAAGCATGATAAATTTATAGGAAGACCAGTTTCAATGCATGCTATGAGAGGAATATCAGCTCACTCAAATGGCTTTCAGGCCTGCAGAGCAATTCATTTTCTTCAAGTTTTATTGGGGTCTGTTGACTGTCCCGGAGGACATTTAGCAAAACCACCATACCCAAAACACGTTGCGCCACCTATAAAGCCTGGCAAAAAAGTAGTGCCTGGACAACCGCTCGAAAGTTTTCCTTTAGGATTTCCTACAGAGCCTGAAGACCTTGCAATAGATGATGAAGGTAACCCATTGCGAATTGATAAAGCTTATTCATGGGAGGCACCAATAGCAAACCATGGATTAATGCACATGGCAATTACTAATGCCGTTGCAGGAGACCCGTATGAAATTGACACAATGATTTTTTTCATGGCTAATATGGCCTGGAACTCAACTATGAATACTACAAAAATGAGAGAAAATCTTTGTGCAAAAAATGAAGATGGTGAATACAAGATTCCATTTTTAGTAGTTTGTGATGCATTTGACTCTGAAACAGTTGGTTATGCAGATTTAGTTATACCAGACACAACATATCTAGAGAGATACGATACAATTTCGATCTTAGACAGACCAATATCAGAGCCTCATGCGGTTTGCGACTCTATAAGAGCTCCAATTTTGGAGCCAGACAGAGATGTAAGGCCGTGGCAAACTGTTTTAGTAGAGCTTGCAAGTAGATTAAAATTCCCAGCATTTACATCTGACAACGGAGAAAGAAAATTTAAGGACTATAAAGATTTTATAATTAACTACGAAAAATCTCCTGGGGTAGGTTTTTTAGCAGGATGGCGTGGAGAAAATGGAGAAAACAGTTTAAAAGGAAAACCTAATCCAAAGCAGTGGGAAAAATATATAGAAAATAAATGTTTTTTTGAATACAAACTAGCTGATAACCATAAGTATTTTAGAGGAGCTAATAAAGATTATTTAGAATTTGCAAAAAAATCAGGCTTTAATGCTTCTAGCGAACCTATAATTATTGAATTGTATTCAGAAAAATTACAAAAATTTAAATTAGCTGGAATGGGGATTTACGATGGACCGCAGCCAAAAAAAGAAAGAGATCAATTTAGATTGTCTAGATTTTTTGATCCAATTCCAGAATATTATATTCCTTTAGAGCATAGATGTACTTTTTCTAAAGCATTTCCATTCTATGCAATTACTCAAAGACCAATGTTTATGTATCATTCTTGGGACTCTCAAAATGCATGGTTAAGACAATTGCAGGCCCATAATTATATGCATATGAATAAAGATAAAGGTGAGGAATTAGGAATTAAAGATTTGTCATGGGTATGGGTTGAGTCCAATACTGGAAAAATTAAGGTACAAGTAAAGTTAATGGAAGGGTGTCAAAGTGATACTTTATGGACTTGGAATGCAATAGGAAAACAAAAAGGGAAATGGGGCTTGTCAGATGATGCAAATGAATCTACAAAAGGCTTTTTAATGAATCATCTTATTAATGAACATCTGCCTTGTGCAGACACAGGAAGTCCTGTAACAAATTCTGACCCTATTACAGGGCAAGCAGCATGGTACGACTTAAAAGTTAATGTTTACCCCGCAGCTGATGATGAGCAATTTGGTGTTTATCCAAATTTTGAAGCTGCAAAAAACCTTCCAGGACGTCCAGAAACAATAGATGTTTTGAGGTATAACACTAAAAAACCAGTGAGATTATCAAGATCTCTTATAGATATTTTAACAAAAGGTGGGTTTGAAAAATGAGATTAGGTCTTGTAGTTGATTTAGATAAATGCGTTGGGTGTAACGCATGTGCTATCGCATGTAAGCAGTGGAATACATCAGGAACTTCTGGTTCATTAACAGATTACAGACCTTATGGTGCTGATCCAAGCGGCGTCTTCTTTAATAGAATTAGGCATTACGAAACAGGAAATTATCCAGATAGCAAAACAGTTCACTTCCCAATGTCATGCATGCATTGTGAGGAAGCAGCATGCGTAACTGTTTGCCCTACAGGTGCTTCTTACAAGAGAGAAGAAGACGGAATAGTTTTAGTTGACCCTGAAAAATGCATGGGTTGTAACTACTGCGCGTGGGCTTGTCCTTACGGCGCTAGAGAGCTTGATAGGGAAGAAGGAATTATGAAAAAGTGCACATTGTGTGTAGATAGAATTTATGATGAAAACTTACCCAAGGAAGAAAGAAAGCCGGCATGTGTGATGACTTGCCCAACCACTGCGAGATATTTTGGAGACTTTGATGACCCTAATTCTGATGTATCTATTGCCTCGAGTAAACGTGATGGCCAAGAACTTTTTCCAGAACTTGGGTATAAGCCTGTTAACCAATATTTATCACCAAGAAAAAAAGTAGAAATAAAGCAGCACGAAATAAGCGAACCTGATCTTGTAAGAAAAGTGAAAGATTGGGTTAATAAAGTTGTCGAGCTATAAGGAGAAAGTATGCACCCAGCATTTTCAGTAATTTTTTTTACAGTGACTTCAGGAGCAGGTTACGGATTAATATCCTTATTAAGTTTGTTGAACTTTTTAAATTTAGGAATGCTATTAGATAAAAATACTTTTTTTATAACAGCGGGTGTTGCAATTGCATTATTCACTATGGGTCTAATATCTTCAACTTTTCACTTAGCAAATCCGAAAAATGCTTGGAGAGCATTTATGAGATTTAGGACTTCCTGGCTAGCTAGAGAAGGTTTGTTGGCAATAATATTTTACCCTCTAATTATTTTATATTTATTTTTAATTTATATAGATTTTCAAATTGACCAATACTTTTTTATGCAGGCTTACAGTTTTTTCATTTTTTTAGTATCCATTATTATAATACATTGCACAGGAATGATTTATGCTTGTTTAAAAACAATTCCACAGTGGAATACTTTTTGGACACCAATTAACTACATAACAATTGGTATCTTTTTAGGAAGTCTTATTTTATTTTTTATTTTTTATTTAAATGGGGTTGATGTTGATCCGTACAAATATTATTTATTATCTACAATTGTTTTGTCATTTTTCACAAAAATGTCATATTATTTTAGTATAAAAAAGCATACTCATAATATTAGACAGGCCACTAATGCTGCAATAAAATCAAAAAGCACAAACGTTAGGTTGCTTGACGTAGGTCATACCGGCGGCACTTTTTTGACAGATGAATTTGGTTACAAAGTTGCCGAAAAAAAACTTTTAAGAGTTAAGTTATTCTCAATATTCTTTGGTTTTCTAGCTCCATTTGCTTTAATTTATACTCATATATTTTTATTTGAAAGCATAATAATCTGCTTTGTAGCAATATGTTTCGCATTTCTTGGGATGGTAGCTGAAAGATGGCTATTTTTTGCTCAAGCAAAGCATGTTGTTAACTTGTATCACGGGGCGCAGAATGTATAAAAAATTAGTTAATGTATATATCTCTGATGTATTTTAGGTATGTACCATTTAACTATCTGATGATAAGGTATCTTTAGTAAAGATTATTATTTTCAAATATTAAAAAATATAATAAATATTTTCAACTACTTATATGATATATATAAAATTATTCTTAAGTTCTTTATTTACCTTCTTATTGTTAGATGCTATTTGGCTTGGTTTTGTTGCTAGAGGATTTTATGCCAGAGAACTATCTTTATACCTTACAGACAATGTTAACTGGGCTTCTGCATTCATTTTCTACATAATATTTAATATTGGTTTGTTAATATTTGTAATTTTACCTTCTATTGAAAAGAACTCCTACTCAATGCTAGTAATATATGCGCTTTTGTATGGATTGGTTACATTTGCTACATATGATTTAACAAATTTAGCAACTGTTAAGGATTGGCCCTTATTGGTCAGTTTGGTTGATATGCTATGGGGTATGTTTGTTGCGTTTTCTGCAGCTTCAGTTGCCTTTTATGCCAACAAATATTTCTTTTAGTTTTTAATATTATTTATATTTTACTTGTATTATAGGTATTTAGGCCTTGCTTAAAGATTTGTAAGAAAGTATTATTTTTAAATGAAATGCATAATAACAGTACTTTTAATCACATCATTTGGAGCTTTTGCTATCGAGCCAAGCCCAAATAATAGTACTGTTAACATAAACTGTTTTGAATCCAATAAAAAGCAACATTTAAGCCCTGCAAGAAGTAAGAATTTTCCACAATCAAGATCAAGCCAAAACTATTACAGTTGCCTGGATAAGTCTAAAAAAATTGTAAAAGCACCTAAAACATCTACACCTTCTTCTAAAGTTAGAACAGGAGCAGCAGTGCTTTTAAACCCTGTGGGAGCTGCTTTTTGGTTGTTAGATAAAGTTGTAAGCACCGGTGTTGATAAAACTGTAAATAAATAATTAAAAGTGAGCTTTGTCTAATAAGTTTTATATCTTTTTAAAATATTATGATTGAAATAAAAAATTTATATAAAAAGTATGATGATATTACTGTAGTAGATAATTTATCATTAAATGTTGGAAAGGGAGAAGTATTAGGATTTTTGGGTCCTAATGGCGCAGGTAAATCTACAACTATGAAAATGGTTACTGGTTTTATAGAGCCTTCAAGCGGCGCAATAAAAATTAAAAATCTTTTAGTTCAAGAATCAGCATATGAAATTAAAAAACATATGGGTTATTTGCCTGAAGGAGCTCCACAATATGGAGAAATGACAACATTAGATTTTTTATTATTTATAGCAAAGATAAGAGGTATTGAAAAAAATAAAATCAATGAATCTATAGAGTCAGCTATTGAAAATTTATCTCTAAAAGATGTTCTCGCCAAAAGAATAGAGCACTTATCAAAAGGCTTTAAAAGAAGGGTAGGTATAGCTCAAGCCATTATTCATGATCCAGAAATATTAATTATGGACGAACCTACAGATGGTCTTGATCCAAATCAAAAATATGATGTTAGAGAATTAATAAAAAAAATATCAAAAGATAAAACTATCATTATCTCAACACATATATTGGAAGAAGTTGAAGCTGTGTGCACGCGTGCAGCAATAATAGCAAAAGGTAAGTTATTATTTGATGATACCCCAAATAAACTCAAGAACTCTGGAGAAAATTCTTTAGATGATACTTTTAGAAAGATAACTTTAGGAGAAAATTACTGATATGAAAAATATTTCTATTATCTTTAATCGAGAGCTAGCATCATATTTTTCGACACCTATCGCTTATGTATTCTTAGTAATATTCCTATTGCTGTCAGGCTCTTTTACATTTTATATGGGTAATTTTTATGAGAGAGGACAGGCAGATCTTTTACCTTTTTTTGGATTTCACCCCTGGTTATATTTATTTTTGGTGCCAGCAATAACAATGAAATTATGGGCTGAAGAGAGAAAATCTGGAACAATAGAATTAATATTGACTCTTCCTGTTAAAGTTTCTGAGGTTGTTATTGGAAAATATTTAGCAGCATGGTTTTTCATTGCTTTGGCCTTATTTTTAACATTTCCTATATGGATTACAGTTAATTATTTAGGAAGTCCTGACAATGGAGCTATTATTTCTGGTTATCTTGGAAGCTTATTAATGTCGGGTGGTTTTCTAGCAATTGGATCATGCATGTCATCAGTAACCCAGAATCAGGTTATAGCATTTATAATATCTGTTGTTGTATGTTTTATCTTCTTGCTTAGTGGAACAAACCTAGTTTTAGATTTCTTTAATGCATGGCTACCCCAGGGAGCTGTAGACGCGATTGCGTCATTAAGTTTTCTTTCACATTTTTCTTCTTTAAGCAAAGGCGTTATTGATATTAGGGATTTTATATATTATTTTTCTCTAATAGCAGTATTCATTTATATAAATATTGAACTTGTTAATTTAAAAAAAGGCGAATAAAGTGATATCAGAAAGAAATAAGTCAAAAGCTCAAATTATTCTTTTACTAGTTGCATTTATTCTTTTTATTATGCTCGCTAATAATATATTCAAAGGTTTTCGTTTTGATTTAACTGAAAATAAATTATATACGTTAGGCGATGGAACTTTAAATATAATTAATGGGTTACAAGATGAAGTAATACTTAACTACTATTTCTCAGATAGTTTGACTCAAGAAGATACATATTTAAGA
>Ga0222719_10002449_pt1 | contig 16933 bp, 21 predicted proteins | sample C33_34DmetaG_FD_165039 | JGI IMG/M metagenome (GOLD analysis project Ga0222719, IMG submission 165039) | Estuarine water microbial communities from San Francisco Bay, California, United States - C33_34D | ecosystem: Environmental > Aquatic > Marine > Unclassified | place: USA: California... | reverse complement strand
ACAATGTCTCTCGTGAGATTGCATACCTCAACCAAATGGTAGATAAACTACAAAACGATAAATCCGTTATTAACGGGTAATCATTAAACGTTAAAGGACTCACTTAAATTCCTCCATAGCTCAGCGGTTTAGAGCACTCGCCTGTTAAGCGATAGGTCCCAGGTTCAAATCCTGGTGGGGGAGCAAATATTAATTACCATGAAAAGAAAAGACGTTAGAGAAATAGACACTTGGGTATTTTCAGATTACGACCACAACATCAAGTGTGAAGGAACATTTGAGGAGGTTAGTAAGTTCTCAAAGAATGCACCTTCTGGTTATATGATGTCTAAAAGTTTATACAAAATACACTCAAAGGATAATGTCTGAAGAAAAGAAATACTTTGAGGGTGGAGTTGAATATTACTTCCAATTCAACAATGACGACCCCATTAAGTTTGCCGAGTCCACTGAGGATTTAACCGACGAGGAATCTATTGAACGTAGTACCTTACGATTGGAGGTAGGTCCATGGGAAGGTAGTGAAGTAAGTTGGAAGATTGGTATGAAAAAATTCAAATTATTTTCCAAACCTAAAGAATAATTCCCTATATTTGTAGTGTTAAAAGGAAAGAGATATGGCATACAAAAATTCAAAGGGAGAATCAGAATACTTGTTCGGTTGGTTGGAAGCAAAACCAGGTTCTAAGGAGTTCAAACCAACTACGGGTGGTAACTCAGTTTGGGCGAAGACAAAGCGTGAGGCAATTTCTAAGGTTAACCGTCGTCGTAAGGAGTTTGAAAAGGAGAACCCTAATCACTGTCAACTTCGTGTGAACCCTGAAACTTGTCGTCGTGCTAAGACTCAAAAAGAGTCTTCTGATTTCTCTTACGGTCTTTATATGATGACTGTTTAACTTTTTTGATTGTTAGTTATATTTATAATCTCAAACAGATAATACATTCAATGATTACTATTTCACATATCGCACCAACAACGGAAGGTGATACTCCACGAAAGTCGGAGGTGGGATAGTATTGTCATAACGTAAGATACTTAAAGACCCACCTCAAAAAGGTGGGTTTTTTTATGTCCGATAGTTTGACAGAAACAAAAAGAGTTGTATATTTGTGGTGTTCTTTGACATGATGGTTTAAGTAGTATGGTCCGTTCGTCTATCGGTTTAGGACATTGCCCTTTCACGGCAGAAAGAGGGGTTCGATTCCCCTACGGACTACTAAAAAAAGAGTTACGTCTTCAGGTACCCATACAGCGGTGAGTGGGGCTAAGTAAGATACAATTTCTCGGAGCTGGAAGTAGAATGCCTGTCTGAAGTAACTCAAATGCCTCCATAGCTCAGCTGGCCAGAGCACGTGATTTGTAATCTCGGGGTCGTTGGTTCGAATCCGACTGGAGGCTCAAAAAAATCGTAGTACCGTTTAGGGAACAAGGTGGAAGGTACACCCACCACAGGTTAAGCGATGTCCTGTAACTTGCCTCCATAGCTCAGTTGGTAGAGCAGCTCATTTGTAATGAGCGGGTCGGCGGTTCGAGTCCGTCTGGAGGCTCTAATATCGTGGGGTAGAGCAGAGGTAGCTCGCAAGGCTCATAACCTTGAGGTCGGGGGTTCGAATCCCTCTCCCGCTACTACGGATGGGGAGACACACAATACGCGTTGGAACTATGTGTCTTGAAAAAAGAACCCCATCCTTTTTTGTGCGAAAGTAGCTCAGTTGGTAGAGCATGACCTTGCCAAGGTCAGGGTCGCCGGTTCGAACCCGGTCTTTCGCTCTTATTGGTCCGTTAGTTAATCGGCTATAACGCCGGCCTGTCACGCCGGTATGGCGGGTTCGATTCCCGCACGGACCGCCAATAAAAATGGGGGATTAGCTCAGTTGGCCAGAGCACTTGCCTTGCACGCAAGGGGTCATCGGTTCGACTCCGATATCCTCCACTAATCGGGAAGTGGCGCAGGTGGTAGCGCATCTGGTTTGGGACCAGAGGGTCGCAGGTTCGAGTCCTGTCTTCCCGACTATTTTTTCATTTATACACTCCTTGTTTTTATACTTTTTATATCTTATATTTGTAGTGTAAAAAATTAAACTATCATGAAAGCAATCTTAGAATTCGACTTACAGGACCTTGAAGACCGTATAGAACATCAAAGGATGTTGAAGGCGAAGGATATGAGTATTGCCCTATGGGATATGTCTCAGGAACTTAGAAAAAAGGTTAAGTATGCCCCCGATGATTTGTCAGAGGACACATACAAAACGTATGAAGAAATCCAAGATATCTTTTATGGTATTCTCAATCAACACAATATAGATTTAGATTTATGAAGTTAGCACTTATCGCCCACGATGGTAAAAAATCAGATATGGTCGCCTTTGTAATGAAGAGGTTAGACTTCTTCAATAGAGAGGATGTATCAATCGTTACCACAGGAACCACAGGTAAAAAAATACTACACGCTGGTGTTGATAAGGTTGAGGCAGTGGCCTCAGGTCCTTTGGGTGGAGATGCTGAGATTGGGGCCATGGTTACTCGTGGAGAGATTGATGGAGTATTCTTCTTTCGTGACCCTTTAGATAAACACCCTCACGAGCCTGATGTGCAAATGTTGATGAGATTATGTGATGTCCATGATGTTCCGTTAGCAACAAACTATAAAAGTGGACATATAATGGTAAAATATTTCAAAAATAAATGAGAAAAATCTTAGACAAATGGGACCGTTTGAAGTTGGGTCATAAATTACATCAACTTCAGAAAAGATATAGCAGGGCGGTCAAAAACGGTTATAAACTGAAGGCCGAAGGATATGAAAGAAGAATCAAACAAATCTTAGAAAAACTTAAAAACATCAAATAATGAAACACACTTGTTTTATTTGTGGTGATGAGGCCACCAAAAGAATCACAACAACAGCAAATCAGGGGGACTTTTATCTTTGTTCCAACGATAAGTGTAAAGATATTTTGGAGGACCAATTAATGTCCATAGCAAGAAGAATGAATTAATGGAGAAGGATTACATTGACCAAAGATTAACCTATACTGATGATGGTCGTCTTATGGACGAGTACGGTATGGCGGTAATGATGGATTGGGAAGACCCAATCATGAAAAAGAGTGCAGAGATTATCTGTCAAAAAGGAGGTAGGGTACTCAATGTCGGTTTCGGTATGGGTATCATTGACACTTACATTGAAGAATACGACATTGAGGAACATTGGATTATTGAAACCCATTTAGATGTCTATACTAAGATGTTAGAAGATGGGTGGCATCTGAAACCTCATGTCAAAATTCTCTATGGGGACTGGAGATGGTACTTAAAGTTCCTTCCAAAGTTTGATGGTATCTATATTGACACGTGGAATGAGGAGTTGGATGAGTTCCATACTTACCTACCCAACATTCTCAAAGAGGATGGTGTTTACTCATTCTTCAATAACGTTTCCCACAATCGTGATAACAAAGATTTATTAATCAGAGAATATGATTATGAATATTTGAAAGATATTTGTAACTTTGAGGTGGAGGGTGTTGAATTATCTCATGTTGACGCTCACGCACTTCAAAATCCGACTGGTGATTATTATTGGCCTGAGGATTCAAAGATTTTTTATTGTCCAACCATAACACTTAAGTAATGAAAGAAGACTACAACCCCGACGACTTTCAAGGTCGTAGTAAAAAACAATACGAGTCATACGGAAAGATGGCTTATAGCTCCATTATCATTTTACTTGGAGTATTAACAATCTACGGATTATTAACCATCACATCTCGTGTATTTGAATAAATGGATAAAAGAACCATAATCATAAATTTATTTGGGGGACCTGGTAGTGGTAAATCAACCATAGCTTCAGGTCTCTTCTATACATTTAAGAGCAAGGGTCTTAGTTGTGACAACCCATATGAATTCCCAAAGCAGGTGGCTTGGGAGGACAACAACTCACAGATTACCGACCAACTTTATATCTTGGCTAACCAACATAGAGGAATTGTTCGTTCTTATGGTAAAGTAAACTACATTATTTTAGATTCTCCATTATTATTGTCGTTAGCCTATAAAAATGGGTATACAGGAGATTATCCTGCTAAGTTTTATAACGATAGTTTTGATTCCATGGTTTTGGAACTATTTAATAGTTATGAAAACGTAAATATTTTCTTAGATAGAGCCGATAGGAAGTTTCAACAGGAAGGGAGATTTCAGGATGAAAGTGAATCTGAGAAGTATGACGAAATAATAAAAAAGATATTGGATGACAATAAGATTCCGTATCATATGGTGAAAGTAGGTGACCACGCGTTGCGTAGGATTATTGAAATCATCAGAGAAGAAATTAAGTAATGAAAAAGAAAGCAATTCACGCTGAATACAGAAATACCTTAGAATCCTTCCCTGAATGGTTGAGATTGAGAAATTTAGATAAAACCAACTAAATAGGTCATCAGTAGAGGTTTCTTGTAATTTTATCGAAAATCTATATAGTTATATTTATATAGTCGAAATAAAATTCAAGTATGAAATCAAAACTACTCTTAGTATTATTTTTATTACCTTTCTTATCTTTTTCTCAAAATTCAAGTTGGTTTGAAGTAGAATTAGAATTTGGAGGATTTGCTTCATCTAATACTCAAGGAATCGTTATTACTCAGGGTAATGATACTCTTTTTGAAGCATACTCTACTCCTGCTAACCAAACTTTATATCACTATTCAGTTATAAATGCAGACACTGGAGATATTAACATAGAATTAAAAAGTGCATACAGCTATGGTTGGTACAGTTACTACTATCAATCTGACTCTTACCTCAATATCAGAAACTACACTCAAGGTGAAATTTTAGATTTAGTCAAGCTTGACTTTTCAAATAATAACATAGACTGGGTAGGGTATTATCCAAGTTATAGTTTTGATACGGTCGTAAATCTTCTGTCACAACCACCACCCATTGCTGGTTGTATGGACCCTAACTCATCGAGTTATAATCCGAACGCCAATCTGAGTAATGGTCAATGTGCATATCCTGTTTCATTTGCAGTCGATATGAATTCGTATCCCGATACTTTCTCCCAAGTTTACGTAAGTGGACAGTTCAATAATTGGAGTGGTATTTGGGATTCTTTGTCTGACCCCGACGGTGATAACATTTGGACAGGTACCATTGACATTCTCAATAATCCTGGGTGGTTATGGAAATATTCTGTCGATAATTGGTCAGACCAAGAGTTACCCCCAAATATGCAAAATAATCAAAACCCATATGCAACTTGTTTTTTACTTGACGCATATGGGTTTACTAATAGAAATCTTATCGTAGATGGACAGGCAGTTGTTCTTGATACAAATTGTTGGGAGAAGTGTTTGGACTGTGAAGATATTATAGGATGTACGGATAGTACTTCTAATGAATTTAATCCTTGGGCTACTGTAAGTGATGGTCAATGTCAAGGGAATGCTATTCCAACCTGCGGACCTGGTCAGACTTACCTACAAGTTTATTTTGTTCCTGATAACTTCCCAAGTGAATCAAGCTGGATACTTTATGATGATAATGGAGCAGTCTACACAGCATCTCAAGGTACATACAATGGTTATCAACCTGGTGTAGGTATTTCTTATTATATTTGTGTAGATACAAACGTATTAGTTGATATTGTTATTCAAGATAGTTACGGTGATGGTTTATGTGGTACCTGTTACGGAGGTACTGTAAATGGTAACCTTCAAGTATTAGATTGTAATGGCAATACTTTATTCAACTTAGCCGATTCAGTATCTAACTCTAACTTCGGTTACTTATATACAACTCCTCAATTCAATACAGGCAGTGCTTGTACTGGCGGTACAAGTAGTATTGCTGGTTGTATGAATCCATTCTCAACTACTTATAATCCTAACGCTACTGTAAGTGATGGAACGTGTGGTCCTGCAAGAGTAGTAGGATGTACTGATACAGCTTCATTCAACTACGACTCAACTGCTAACACTAGTGAAATAATGACTGGTGATTATACTCTTAAAATTTACGATGGTCAAGCAAATGGATGGGGAGGTACTTGGTTAGGTATTAAGCAAGGTGATTGGTTATCACCTCAATATAAAATAGGACCTAACGATGGTTATAATTTAACATTTGATGTTCCTTTAAATATCTATGAACCAATTGAATTATATCTATTTACTACTTCTCAATCTCAAGGTTCTATTGCTCAAGTAGCATACACATTATACGGACCAGAAGGAGATACTATCGTAGATGTACCTTATTGGGGTGCTCAATCATTACAATTCCCAGTTATTCAAACTCCAACCGCTCTACCAACATTTGGCGATGTATGTATACCTAAAGTATTCGGATGTACAGACACTTCAGCATTTAATTACGACCCATTAGCAAACACCGATAATGGTGGTTGTATTCCTGTTATTGTGGGTTGTATGAATCCATTGTCGTTTAATTATGATTCGACTGCAAACACGGCTGGAACTTGTATTCCTATTGTTGTGGGTTGTATGGATTCAACTCAATACAACTATGATTCAACTGCAAACACTTCAGGCGCGTGTATTCCATTTATTTATGGATGTACGGATTCATCTAAATTTAATTACAACTCTTTAGCAAATACGGATGATAATAGTTGTATTCCATTCATTTATGGTTGTACTGACCCAACTGCATATAACTACGATTCATTGGCTAATACAAGTAATGGTTCTTGTATTCCAACTTTGTATGGATGTACGGATTCTACCGCATTTAACTACAACCCATTGGCGAATACGAATAATGGTTCGTGTATTCCTAAAGTATACGGGTGTACAAACGTAAATTCAATCAACTATAACCCGGCTGCAAACATAGATGATAGTACCTGTATTCCAATTATTTATGGATGTACGGATTCAACTGCTTTTAACTACAACCCATTGGCGAATACAAACAACAACACTTGTATTACAAAGGTATACGGATGTACCAACCCAAGTTCGTTAAATTATAACCCATTGGCGAATACGGATGATGGGTCGTGTATTCCTTACATCTATGGGTGTACTGACTCAACTATGTTTAACTACAACCCATTGGCTAATACGAATAATGGAACTTGTATTCCATTCATTTATGGTTGTACTGACCCGAATGCATTTAATTACGACCCAACTGCAAATACAAACCAAGTATCGGCAAATGATTTGTCAAGTCCTTGTATTCCTAAAGTTTATGGATGTACCGACTCAACTGCTGTAAACTATGACCCTAATGCAAATGTGGACAATGGAAGTTGTATCGCCGCAGTTTATGGATGTACTGACCCTAATGCATACAATTATAACCCCAATGCAAACGTATCAGATACTACCGCATGTTTGTATGATGCTGGTTGTATCGATGGACCAGGTAATCCATATTGGCTAAATGACCCGTGTTACGCTTGGGTTATCGATGTAGACGAGTATTGTTGTACAAACTCATGGGACCCTGATTGTCAATCACTATATGACTACTGTGCAACAAACAGTGGTACTATAGATATTGACGAACTTGTATTTGATAACATCGTGGTTTATCCAAATCCAACTACGGGTAACCTCACAATAAAGACCAATTTAGATATAACGTATGACTTATACGACTTTACAGGTAAGGTAATTTACACCGACTCGAAATCAGAAAACATAGATATTTCTAATCTACCAAATGGAGTTTACTTCTTATCTATAAAATATGAGGATAAAGTCTTCAATAAAAGAATTATCAAGAAAGACTAAAAATGAAAAAATTATTAATCGTATTTTTACTTTTACCACTCGTCTCATTTAGTCAAATAAATGTGAAAGAACAACTTAAAAGAACTTTCAAGTTCTCAACATTCTACGGGGCGTATAATGGTAATAACTCTATCTCGGATGTGACAACTTATTCTGTAAGAGAAGGGTTATCTACTACGACAACAATAACACCTTATGATTATTCTGCAGTTTTCGGATTAAGAAAAATACAAAGGTTTGGTTACGAACCAAATATTCAAAATAGGTTCAAAAATGGTACTGAGAATTCTTTCTCAGATGCAGCAACAATAGGTAGTAAATCAAGGGGTTTCGAATATTTGTTTGAATTCGATTATAGAAGACAACAAGGTAAAATATTCCTCAATCAAGACCACTTTGTTAGGTATATAGCAGACAGATACGTTCTAAAAGTAGAATATTTGGAAGATGGTTTTGCAGATATCGGTTATTTCGAGTCATCACAAAGGTTCAGACATAAAGTCAATCGTAAATTCTCGGTTAATGTCGGCGCAATGCAACGTATATCTGAACCGTATGGGTTTGACCCTTTTTCTGATAGATTAAGAAGTGACGGTAGTGTTCCATGGATGATTATTGCAACGGAAATGGGTTATAACAGGGAAGTAGGTGATACTTATACCGACCCTAATGGTGATGTTGTTGCTAACAGTACTGATGTATTCAAAGAAGTAATAGTACCACAAATTCTTTCTGATTACGCAAATCAACAAAGAAACTTACTACCTAACAAATGGGAGCACTCCTTAGTCGTTGGTCTCGATTATTACAAATATTCGAAACAATTTTGGTTACATTCATGGGCAAATGTTTTACCATACCATGTAAATATTGAAAACCCATATAGTTATCATAAATTCCATGGGGGTCAGTGGGTTGACTATTCAGGTGGTCTAATCTTTGGTTATAGATTCAATAAATCACTTGGTATTTTTACTGAAGGTAGGTATCATAAATATTGGAATAGAAGTTGGTATGAATTCTCCACAGGAATTAATTATATAATTTTATAAATTATGGCACAAAAGATAGATGAAGGTACACAGATTACTTTAGACTTAAAAACTATTGGTATTATATTATTCTTCGTTGCAACTGTTGTAGGTATGTGGTTCACACTACAAGCTGACATTGAAGAAGCTAAAGGATTACCTGCACCACCTGACCCAGAAGTCACAAGAATGGAGTTCGACATGAAAGACCAAATGATTCGTAATACCATTCTCAATACTCAGGGTGATGTAAGTGAAATCAAAGAAGACATCAGACGTATTGAAGAAAAAATAGACCAATTAAAATAAAACTATGAAAAAGTTAATCACAATACTCTTACTATTCTTTACAACCCAAATGATGGGTCAAGTAACGGTAATTCACTTCAATGCAGATTGGAACAAGTCACATAATGTTGAATGGGTAGGGGACTTATCAGATTGTGATGTAGAGTTCGTAGACATCGCAAAGAAACCAAAATTACAAAGTGAGTATTCAATCGTAGTAGTTCCAACAATTATTGTACTCCAATACGACGAGGAAAAGAAAAGATATCAAGCAGATTTGAGTTTCAAATTAACTGCAACAAAAGAGGAGGTGCAGGAATATATTGATGAACTCATATTGAGTGGTTTTTAATGTATCAATTGTAGATTTATTAAAATTTCTTTTTATACTTTATGTTAATTAAACAATTGACATGAAGAAAATTCTAATTCTTTTATTTTTATTCTCAACAACTTTTCTTTTCTCACAAAGTAGAGTTATCGAATTTGACACAACCGCAATAAATTATGGAACAATACACAAAGGGGACGATGGAAAAAGAGTTTTTCACTTTACCAATGTGAGCAGAGAACCGATAGTAATACTTACTGTGACCGTCTACTGTGGATGTACAGTTCCGAATTGGACAAATGAACCGATACTTCCTAATGAAAAAGGAACTATTACTGTAGAGTACGATACTGAACGTGTTGGTAGGTTCGGAAAAGAAATTAAAGTTAAGACAAGTGGTAGTGATACCGAAACCCGTTTAATTATATGGGGTGAAGTTTCACCCTAAATCATCAGAGAAGAAATTAAGTAATGAAAAAGAAAGCAATTCACGCTGAATACAGAAAGACCTCAGAATCCTTCCCTGAATGGTTGAAGTATGAAGTTACCATTTTATCTGAAGATGGTACAACTTCTAAAGTGCCGGCGTATGGTAAAGACTTACAAGATGCACTTTCAAGAGTCGTTCATGATGAGAAAGCGGAGAAAGTAGAGAAAAAAGTTAAACGAATACCTGATTTAGTATGGGTCATTATGTGGTTTGGTTACGTGATAGGTTTGGTAGAACTTACATACATTACCTCAGATTATAATAAGTTTGATGGTCTATTCTTTATCGGTGGTATGGTTATTTTAACCGCCGCAATCTTAAGTATTAAGAACTGGTTGAGGTTGAGAAACATAGAAAAATAACTCAATTGAGACATACCATTTAATCATATTTCATTTAGGGGATAATTGACTATTTATTGGTAACTAACTAATAAAACTAAAAATTATTTCTTAAATGAAAAAATTACTACTAACTCTTATGGGGTTGGTATTTTCGGTTGGACTTTTCGCTCAGAACGGTAAAACTGAAACACTAACTTCCCCAAACACGAATTCACCGTATTTCTTGATTGATACGGTATTCACGTTGGGTACAATCGTTGAAGATACTACGGTTATCTATCTTCACTATCAGAACCCAACATCTCAAACAATCCAAGGTTTACAGGCAAGATTCTTCTACGACAGTGCAAGTTTCGGAACACCTATTGTAAAATGGGGTCCTGTGACATCAACAATCACAAGTAAATATGGAGCGTATTATACCAATGACGATTGGGTAAACTTCTCAATGGTATATACTGCAAACAACTCCACATTTGACTGGCCAGATGGTGCCATCTTAAAGGTTGAATTACCACACAAAAACGGGTTTGACCCAACGGCAGTGGATTCAATGGCAATTGCAGGGGCCACTTCTTATAGTAACTTAGCTACCACATCAGGTGGTGTTGATGTTACTTTAGGTATGCACAACTATGGTGGTAACTTCATTCAACCATCAGTTACATTCCCTGTTAGAGTATTAAACGTAGTCGCTACTACCACTACTAACTCACCAGGTGCTGATAGTGTATTGGTAAAGTATGAATACAAACTAAAAACAAATTCTACTTACACACAAGCGAGTGATTTATTCTACACAGACTCAATGGGTCTTGCATCTGTTGTAATTCCTTACGATAGTTCATTCTACGATTTGAAGGTCGTTCTTAACTCTTCTTCTATGGGTGACGATGGTGCTATCAATGTTACGGATGCATACAAAATTATCGGTCATACTATTTTCGCTGACACTGTAACATCTTATGGTCAACAACAGGCGGATGTCAACATGTCAGACGATATTACAATTGCTGACGGTTTCTTGGTTTTCAATAGAATTGCATCTTCAGCAACTGACTGGTCATCATTCGTTACTGGTGAGAACAACGTAAAACTTTTAAGGGAGACAGAATATAATACTATCGTTGGTTCACCTTCTAACTTCTCATCTATTGATGGTGGTTATGAATTAGATTCAGTGGTGAACGGATTGGACTCATTAAGATATAGAGTATTTGTTTTGGGTGATGCAACATCAACAGGTGTGAACAACCAAATGTTACAAATCGCAATGAAGGCTAACCCTGGTGACCCATCTGATTGGGTTATGGATATGGGTGTTCTTTATTCTACAATTGAGGACACTGTGGAATTCAGAGTTCCTAAGTTGACACCAGCATTAAATGAGGTTGAGGTTCCTATCACTATCTACACTCACGGTAATAAGATTGGTGCGGCACAAATCGGATTGGAGTTTGATACAAACTATTTCCAATTCAAAGGTATTCAAACTTCAGAATTACTTAGTCAATGGAACTCATTCATCTCATTTGAGGATGGTAGAGTATTGTGGGGTGGTCACGAAACGAATATGTCACCTGCAGTTATTGAAGGAGACCAAGAGGTTATCACCTTCAAGTTTGATGTGGTTTCAACAGATTGGACGGAATCACAAATTAGAGTATATAACAAAGGTGCAGGTTCAGAACACGCTGACGACTTAAACATCAAACCAACCCCAACAGATGGTACGATTGTTTATGTGGGTAAACGTTCTGATGACCCTAAGATTAACGAGATGATGGAATCATTCTTAATCTACCCTAACCCTGTCACTAACGACTATGTGTTTATTGATTTCTACTCATTGTCTGACTCACCATTTAGAGTGGAGTTCTACAATATGTTAGGTCAACTACAATACTCTGAAGAATTTGAAACCACAGGTTTTTCTTTCTACTCAACGTGGATTGATATGTCTAAGGTTCCTTCAGGAACATACATTGTAAGAATGACAACACCTGACAAATCTAAGAACACAAGAATTATTAAATATTAATAATAAGGGGGAGTTTATCTCCCCCATAGCCTTTTTAATAAATCAAATAAAACTCAATAAATATGAAAGATGAAATCGTAAAAGAAGGGATGAGCACCGTTAAGAAGACAATTATCGGAGTTATCACAACAATTGTTACTGCTGCGGGTGCATATGTAACAACACACATTGAAGAACTTTTTGGTGGTGAGGATGAAGATTCTACACCTACAGAGGTTGTCGTTCCTGTGGAGAACAACAATACTCAACAACAGAATGTCAATGTAGAAGGGCCAACTATTAATTTAACCATTCCACAAGCTGCACCAACACAGACAATCATTAGAGAGACTGTCCGTGAGGTACCTGCTTCTCAACCAGCAGTTCAACCTGAACCTGTAGAGGAAAAACCTGAAACGAATGCCGAAAGAATGGCACGATTAAAGAAATTAAGAGACGAAAAGAATAAATAATGAGAACGAAAAGAGACGTAATATTAGAATGGATTTTTGCACCATTATTCTTCATTGTATTAATGTGCGCATTGTTACTTGTTGGAGGTTTAGCAACATCATGTAAGTCATCAATATCCACAGTTCAATATCAAGCAGATTTTGAACGAGCAGAATCACTGAACACTTTGGCACCATATGAAGGTGAAAAGACGGTTATCCAATTATCAAAACTCAATGTCAATACAGAGTTATGGGAATTCTTCCCTGAACTTAGAGAAAAGAGAGTGGGTTTAGGTGTTACCAATCGTATCATTGAAAACTTTGAAACTACAGGTAGATTCAAATACGCAGAAGAGAAAGACCAAATCGTAGGTCAGATGTTGGATGCTTGGGAGACAGACTTAGAAGGGTTGTCCAACGGAGAAACCCAATTAACAATGGAAGGGGTATTACTTCCAAAGTATATTGTTTATGCAGAGATTTATGATTTCTCAGTATCTTACGGTGAAACATATGACAAAGGAAAACTTAATAAGACGAACACAACTATTATGGGTATTCAAATCCGTATGGTTAATGTTGACAATTCAGAATACATTGTCGCATCAGGACAAGGAACATCAACACAAATCGGAGAGGGTTACTTCAAGAACCCAAATATGTCATTTGACCAATCTACTGTAGGTATTGCAACACAAAGAGCTTTAGAGAAAGCAACATTTAACCTTGTAAGTAGAATGGAAAAGAATGGGTGGAAATAAGTTAATCATATTTTTATTTTTCATGTTCGGGATGGTTCTGACCTCAAAAGGTCAGACCGTCCCTTATACTTATGTTGACCCTTGTACTGGTGTCCTCACCACTGTTGATGTCCCAACCACAACAGGAACGGTAACCATGTTCTATGGGGGTCAATACCAAACATTTACTTATGCTCAGTTACAGTCAGGTGCGTATGACCAATGGGTGTCATCAATAAATTCACAATTCCCACCAGGAACTGACCCATGTGCCAGTTTAGGTGGAACGGTTACCAACGACTTCAATAATGTAATGGGTTCAACAACTGCAGGTAACATAGCCAATATCACAAGTATCGTTCAGATGGCTTCAAATATTGCCGTTTCTACATCAGGTGCAGCAAATACGGCAGGTGGTATATCATCATCGGTAAGTGGTGAATCAGATTCTGATGGGGACTCAACATCAGACGATGAAGACGATTCAGAATCTAATTCTGAAGGTTCTACCAACACTTCTACATCCTCTGAGGGTAACACATCAACAGGTGGTAATAGTGGTTCTAACTCTACCACAGGAAGTTCTACAGGTTCGGGAAATGGTTCAGGTAGTGGGACTTCCACAGGTTCATCAGGCAACGGTGGAGATGGAGGTAACGGAGGTTCTTCAGGTGGTGGAAACACAGGAGGTAGTGACGGTAATACCACACCACGAGTAGGAACAGATGAAAGTGGTAACATCTCAAGTGGTGAAGGTGATGGTGACAGTGATTTACTTGAAGAAGCTCAGATGGGGGCTATGGGTAGTCAGACAACAACAAGTGCATCGGGTGGGGATAGTGAGAGTAGTGACAGTAAACAAGAGAAAGTCGGTAGAGGTGCACTCATCGCCGCAGGTGACTTTGTCGTCATTAGAAATTCATCAGACATCAGACAATCAGGGATGGATAACTTAAAGTTCAACACATCAATCACACACCTTAATTCAAAACAAACATTTATTAAAGGAGCCAACTTCAACTATCAAACAGGTGAGAACTTAGGAAACCTCACATTATATGGTTCATTCAAAACAGAGAAGAATATGTTTATATTCTCCAACTCAACAATGTCTAATTTCTCATCAGACATTTTCAACACCACCTCAGTAATGGACGCCCTAAAAGTTAAGAATGTAACCCTTATGGGTGGTACCAACTATACGTTCGGTCAATTAGGTAAAGGTAAGTTCTCAAATTGGTCACTAATCGGTGGAGGCTTTACAAACTTCAAAGGAGGACGTTATATTTCTTCTAACGTAATGTTATTAGGTGTCTATTCACCTTACATATTCTATTACGAAGGTCAGTGGTATAGAAGTGGATTACTTTTTATCCCTCTTGTCAACAATGACATAAAAATTACGGATACATTTAAGTGGAGTATTTCATTTGCAGGTGTATACCAATACGAAGGTTCGGTATTGAACTGGCAATTATCAACGGGAACCAAGATTTTATTATAATGAGTATTAAAAGCTACATATTAACATTATTTTGTATCATTAATTACACATTAGTGAATGCTCAGAATATTACTATCGTACCGTTAGCTGATGTTCGTAAGGATAGTATTCCTGTAAAAATGGAACATTATACTCAGGCAACAACCACAGGGGCAATAACAAAAATCACATCTAATATTCCAACCGATAGAGGTAGAACAGGTCTAACCCAAATATGGAACACCGCAAATTCAGACCAAGGTAATTTGACGGTTAACTACCCGACTGGTTATGGTTATGTAGTGGGGACTACAACATATTCAAACGCAACTTTACACGCAAATGCTTGGTGGGCACTCGGAACATCAACATATAATAGTTATTCAAGTTCAGCATCGGCACCAAATGTACCCACAATTCACTTTACATCGGTAAACAACTCCAACACAGATAATAATATGTCGTGGGCAGGAACGGAAACGTATTATGATACCTCAGTAAATGACACTGTGTTTAGAATTAGATATGAGGGTAGTTACATATACCATGTTACAGGTATTAACACTAAAATTGATTTATATTTTTTCAAATCTGATTGGACTAAGTGTTATGTCGTATTAAGAACTTATTTGGCTGATGGTTCTAATATAGAACAAATAGGATTATCAAATGGGTCATCGTGGTTAGCGTCTAAAATTAATGGATTTGCAAGTGGTGAGTGTTATGAACTAACATCATCTGCAACCATAGCACAATGGGTTAATCAAGGTACAAAATACACAGATACTACAGGATATGTTTCTTTTAGTAATCCAAACACCTTACAATATAGATTTACAATGACATCACCAAATTATCAGATTGACACTTTAGAATCACAGAAATATTTTATGAGTAAAATTTTACAACCTGATTCTGTTATTGGGTTTGATTATTATTGTTTGGATTTAAGTAATAATGATACAATCACAAATAAAGATTTATTATTATTTTACTCAGGTGTTAATAATAATTCATTACCTGTTGGTACCTTCTTTAATAATATAGAATATAATAATATTGTTAACTCTACTACAAGCAAAAAATCAACATATCAAGCCACATCTATTAGAACTATTCAAAATCTAAATCCATATGTGACACAATCACACACTATTTATATGCCGGTGATTACCAAACCACCAAAGAATTATAAACCTGTCAATACATTAGACTAAAATGAATTTAATATGTTACTTTGTTGCTTCTGTTTTGTCACTCGCAACCATCAACGACATTGACTCAAGAAGATTTGAGTTCGGTGTAAGACAAATCACTGAAGAGATTATCTCTGAAGACCACTCACTATGTGAAGACGGTCACCCAATCAACGTCACCGTTTTATCCATTGAAACACCATCAACAGGTATACAGATAGGACCTTTTGAAGTAAAACAAAAGAAAACCATTGTTGAAACCAAAGTAGAAGTTGACGGTAAAGAGTATTTCGGTAAAGGTGTTACTAAGACTACTGCGAAGTCTATGTTGACAGAACTTCAAGACCCTAACATCCCTTTTGAACAAACAGAATTCTCTGTGGCTCTAAAGAAATCTTTGGAGGACGCATTGGACGATTTCTAAATTATTACTATATTTGTTATGAGGGCTCTTAGCTCAGTTGGTCAGAGCAGTTGACTCATAATCAATTGGTCGGGGGTTCAAGTCCCTCAGGGCCCACAAATGGTGTTTACCCATAAACATATTGTGTTATAATTATTTTATAAATAATTTCAAATGATTATAATTGATAACTTCATTGAGGATTTAGATTTCCTTAAAGAAATAGAAAACAGTGAAGAGTTTTGGGAGATTGGTTACAATTGGTATGGTGGTTGGTGGAATGAACCCATCACAACCCTTCGTCACCAACTCATTGAAAAGATATGGGGTGAGAATTCACCACATCCAGGAGTTCAGGTAGGGGGATTTGAAC
>Ga0222719_10002448_pt1 | contig 16934 bp, 14 predicted proteins | sample C33_34DmetaG_FD_165039 | JGI IMG/M metagenome (GOLD analysis project Ga0222719, IMG submission 165039) | Estuarine water microbial communities from San Francisco Bay, California, United States - C33_34D | ecosystem: Environmental > Aquatic > Marine > Unclassified | place: USA: California... | reverse complement strand
ATATTACTTCCGCCATAAAGAACACCTTGCGGCCCTTTTAAAACTTCGATTCTATCTAAATCACCAAACCTAGAAGAGGCATCACCAAATAACTGAACATCATCTAAATAAAAACCAACACCTTGTGTAAGACTAAATGCCCCCATACCTCTCATGGTTACATTTGGCCATCCATCGGTTCTAGTATTTAAGTTAAGATTTGGAACAGACATTCCAATTTTATCTAAATTTTTAATATTGTGTCTAGAAATTGTCTCCCCAGATAGTGCTACAACTGTTTCAGGAATATCTAATAGACTTTCCTCTCTTTTTCTTGCTGTAACAATAATTTCCTCAAGCCCCAAGCTTGTTTCCTGAGCAAAAACATAATTATTATTATTATTAAAAAGCATAACAGAAAATAATGATATGCTTATGACAAAAAGTTTGAAATTATTGTTCATAATTTATCCCCCAATTTATTAAAAAGTTTCTAATAACCGCATAATTCGATCAAATATGCAAATTTTTAATAAAATCAATTATTTAACAAAACTTAGTCCTAAAAAAAAGACTGGCGATAAACAAACCGCCATAATCAAAATAATTAAAATTGCTAATAAAAATTTTTTCATTATTTCATTGAACACATTTTTGGAACTGCATGATTTTCTTTATTTTCCATTACTTGAACAATGCCAACACCATCAGCAACTGCAAATTTCATTCCATCGACACAATAAGTAGTAATACCTTTATCTGAGTATAAAGTTTTAACGTGTGCAAAAACATTACCCGGTAATAAACTTGAAAATAAAATAGCTAATAAGATTAATTTTTTCATTTAATTCTCCTTTAATTTTAGAATCAATTGATTCATATTTTTTTTAAAGTAAGATTTTGAATATGAAAAAAGAAAAAGCAATTATAATTTGTCGGAAAAAATAAATTAAATACTTTCAAGCCAATTAATGAAAAAGTCGTCCTGACCTTCAGAAATCTTTAAAAACCTTTGTTTCAGTTTATCTGTCAAAACTCCAATACCTCCTCTACCAACAGGATTATTGTCTATTTTGATGACTGGACAAACAAGGTGAGAGGATGAGGTTATAAAAACTTCTTTTGCATTTTCTAATTCTGAAAGAGGTATTCTTTCTACTCTAGTTTTTATACCTTCATTATCGGCAATATCAAGAATACTCTTTCTTGTAATACCATAAAGAACCTCTTCTTCTGGAGCGGTCAATAAAACATCATCTTGATTTACCAGGAAAACATTCGAAGTCGGAGCCTCTGTAATAAAACCATCTTCATCCGTAAGTATAATCTCATCATACCCATTCTTTCTAGCCTGCCATTTAGCCATCATTGATGATGTATAGTTCCCAGCGATTTTAATCTGAGGTGGAATGATATCAGATCTTCTTTGATGCTTTTCTTTCTCCAACCAAACGTTTAACTCTCGCGGTGGATGAAAAGGTTGTGAATTTTTAGCTGCAATATCTTCCATTGGCTCATAAGCTGCAATGGCAACAGTAGAAAAAGAATCTTGGGGCACAACATCAATTTCAATGGATGCTATATAGACGCTTATTTTAACAAATTTACTACCTGGATTCTTTTTTACAGTATCTTTTATTGCCAAATGAATATCCGCAGCGGAATAATCTAGAGGGATCCCAGCTGAAGCGCATGACGTAAAAAGTCTATCAATATGATCATTCAAACGAAAAAGTGAGACAACTCCATCATTTTCAAAAATTGGTATAAATCCAAAAATTAAAGAACCACGCTGATGAGAATGCGATAAAATATGAACTTTAGCATCTTCCCAATTAACATATTCTCCATTTATCCAAATTTTTCTTTGCAAAAGCTATACTCCGTAGTTAAGAATCAAATTTTAACTTAAACTAAAATCATTATGTTTCAAATTCTTATAAATTCATGGATTGCTCTAGGTCTAATAACATTCCTAATTCTATTATTTATAAGCGCACCTTACGGCCGTCATCTTAGGTCAGGCTGGGGGCCTCTTCTTCCAAAAAGACTTGGTTGGATTTTAATGGAGGCACCGGCGCTTTATGTCATATGGATCTTTTATTTTCTCTATGGAGGATTCAATAATATTGTATTGGTAATCTTCTTATGTCTTTGGTCTATTCATTATACTAATCGAAGTATTATTTGGCCTTTCTTAATTGATAAGAATGGCTCTATGCCTCTAATTGTAGCTCTTCTTGCTTTTATTTTTAATATTTTTAATGCATCATTTCATAGTTACTGGTTTTTCTTTATGGACAATCAATATGATATTTCATGGCTTTTAAGTTCAAATTTCTTAATAGGTTTAAGTATTTTTATCCTAGGGATGATAATAAATATTCACTCTGATAAAATATTATTCAAGATATCAAGAGAGAAAAAGGGATATCAAATTCCCTATGGCGGTTTTTATAAATGGATATCAAGTCCAAACTATTTTGGAGAAATTATTGAATGGATAGGGTGGGCTATAATGACTTGGAGTTTGTCAGGGTTTGTTTTTGCTCTTTGGACAACATTTAATCTTCTGCCAAGAGCTTTAAAACATCACTCATGGTATAAAGATAAATTTGATAATTATCCAAAAGATCGAAAAGCCATTATTCCGAAAATTTTATAATTACCCACCTGATGGAGTAGTTATATCATCATCATCAATAGGAACCCAATCTTGTTGTTTTACCCACTCACTAAAAGTGGTTAATTTAATTGGAATTTCTTTTAAAACATCATCCATATCAACCTTAAATGGGTTTAGATTATCGGTATTTTCATTGTTATACTCATAAAAACCCTGCATTGCGGCTATATAATCTTCCCTACCAATATCACTTACACCCTCAAAAATATCTGCCATACGAATTGCAAACTCTTTTGGCGTTAATGTTTTAGGCTTTATTGATCTTCCAAGGTGTCCTGATAATGTATCAGCAATTCTTTGGGGGGTTAGAACTTCTGGTCCACCTATTACCATTGCCCTACCTATAAGATCATCTCTTTCAAGGGAGGCAATCATAAATTTAGCAACATCATCCAAACAAATCCAATTAGCTTGAAGCCCTTCTTTATGGGGGTAAGCAAATTCATCATTTTCAATAATATCGTTCCTTGCCCACTTGGTTAAGGTATTGTCCATGAATAATACTGGTCTAAAAATAGTTGTTCTTGCACCGCTTTGTTTTAAAGCTCTTTCAGTAGCTAAGACTCTATCATAATTATACTGACCAATATCATCATCAGGTGCGTATGCAGCTGTTTGATATATAAGTCTTATATCTGCCCTAGCAGCAGCAGCTCCAACAGCAGCACAAAAATCAATCATTTTTGTAACTTGCTCAAAGGAAGGTTTATTATAAAAAGCGGCATCAGATCCTTTTATAGCATTGTCGAGGCTTTCAGGATCATTGTAGTCTGCTGAAACTTCCGTCACATTTTTATCCTTAAAAACACCTTTTTTTCTAGTGATAGCTCTTACTTCATAGCCGGCTAGCAGTAATTGACGAACTTGTGCCTGCCCCATTCTCCCTGAAGCACCAAAAACAGTTACTAATGTCATAGAAATCCCCTTAGTTAGTTTAACTTATTTATATAATAACCTATCGACCTGATAGTAATTTAACAAGCCATTTTGGAGTTATTTTCATTAAAAAAACTAAAATTTTATAGCGCCAACCATTTATAATTATTTCTTTGCCAGACATTGAGGCTTCATATGCTTGCTCAACCACGGTTCTTGAGTCCATCCACATAAATGAAGGAATAGAACTTTTATACTCCTTCATTTCTTTATGAAATTCAGTGTGCGTAAAACCAGGACATACAGAACAAGAAAAAACATTTTTATTCTTATAATCATTATGTATCATTTCTGAAAATTTTAAGAGCATCAGTTTAGTAGCAATATACATACCACCAGAATTTGTATAAGGAGCAAAAGCGGCTACAGATGATATATTTATAATTCTTCCAAATTTTCTTTTTATCATTCCAGGTAAAAATAATCTTGTCAGTGCAATTGCTGACGTCGATAAAACATTTATAAAATCTATGTGACCCTTTAAAGAAACTTCTTCAAAACTATCAGTTAATCCATAACCAGCATTATTTACTAAAACATTAATTTGAATTTTATTATCTTCACAAAAATTATAAATTTCTTCAGTCGATTTTAGATCACTAAGATCACAAGAAATTATAAAGGCTTTTATTCCAAATTTATTGTTAAGGTTATCTTTAATTTCTTCTAAATTTTTTTTTCTTCTAGCAGTAAGAACTAAATCATATCCTTTCTCGGCAAATAAAGTTGCAAAATCTTTTCCAAGTCCAGAAGAAGCACCTGTTATAAGTACAGTTTTATTCATAAAATTCCTTTGTTAACGTTTTTCAAAAGTTAAATGAAGCTCTTTTAAACCTCTTAAGGCAAAGTGAGGGTGGTGAAGAAAATCATTCTTGTTATCTGCTAAATTAATATTTTTTAAACGCCTTAATAATATATCAAAGGCCATTCTCATTTCCTGTCTAGCCAGCGGTGCACCAATACAATGATGATGGGATATACCGTAAGCAAGGTGTTTTCCTGGATTTTTCCTTTCTAAGTCCATGTGCATAGGACAACTGAATATTTCCTCATCTCGATTTGCAGAACCAAACCTCATATCAATTATTGAACCCTCAGGAATTGTTACATCGCCTATTGTTACATCTTTTCGAACCCTTCTAAAGAGACTTTGAACTGGTGTTTCAAGTCTAATAATTTCCTCCACAAAATTTTTAAGTTTTGCTTTTCCGGTAATTAAATCATTTAATTTTTCTTTTTGTTGCATCAAAATTAACATTCCACCAGCAATTGAGTTAGTGGTAGTTTCATTACCCCCAATATTTAATGCACTTACCATCGATAAAAGCTCTTCAGTAATTAATTGACTTCCATCTTCAAATTTAAAATTAACTAAGTCTGAGATAATATCCTCTTTTGGGTTTTTTCTTTTTTCTTCAAATGTATTATTCATATAGTGCTGAAATTTAACTAATCTCTCTGCGCATGCAATTTCTTCATCCTCTGTTAATCTTTGGCTTAAACCCTCTGATGTATCAAAAGACCAAGCCTTTAACTTTGATAGATCCTTTTTTGGAAAACCTAATCTATCTTGAATAATATTCATTGGTAGAGGGACACAAAATTGTGAAATAAACTCAACTTCACCATCATTGATAAATTGATCAATTAGTTCATTAATTAAATCTTCAATATAAGGTTCCATTTTTCTAATCTTACTAGCTGTAAAGCTAGGGTTTGATGCTTTTCGAAATTTTGTATGATGTGGTGGCTCAGAGTCAAAGGTTGCTATTTGTCTCCAACCCTTTTCTATAAAAACTTTTTTAACCTTTTCTCCATTCTTCCAATAACCATTCTTTTTATTTTCCTCTTTAATGTCTTTATCCCAATATCCTGATAAATCTCTAGAAAAAAACTCATAGTCGGTTAAGACCCTTTTTAAATCGTTATATTTAGAAACAACAAAAAAACCAGTATCAGGACTTAGATAAATAGGAGCCTCTTCTCTTAAGACTTCATAAGCCTCATAAGGATTCTCTTGCAGATCAGGGTCTAAAAAATTGATATCAGATAATTTAATTTTACTTTCTTTCATCTTTATCTATCTTCTAAAGCGAATGCAATTAAGTGATCCGAGGCTGGAGAACCAACAGCCCAGTGTCCCCCTGCTGCAATTACTACAAATTGTTTCCCGTCCTTATTTGTATAAGTCATTGGTGTTGCATGACCAGCTGTTGGTAATCTAAATTTTGCTAACTCTTCACCTGTTTCAGTCTTAAATGCCCTTAAATAATAATCACTGGTTGCAGCTATAAAAGTCAAACCTGAAGCAGTAACTGTTGGCCCACCTATATTTGGCGCTCCTTTAATCCACCAAAAAGGAAAAGGTGCTAAATCTTTGGATGTTCCCAATGGAATTTGCCATAAATGATCACCAGTATTTAAGTCAATTGCAGTAAGATTTCCCCAAGGGGGTTTAGTACACGGAACCCCTAACGGAGACATAAATCCATAAGCTCTTATAGTACAGTATGGCGTTCCCTCGTTTTGTTGTAATGCTGAAAATCTTGATTGCACACTATCTCTTGCTAACTCTTTAAGAGCTTTATCACAGTCTTTTCTTGGAACCATTACTATTGTGCTTGATAAATTCATTGTATTGGCAATAAGAATATTTCTAGAGGCGTCAACTGCAGGACCTCCCCAATTTGCACCCCCTATTGCACTAGGATAGTGAACACTTCCTTCTAAAGAAGGAGGAGTATAAAGACCCTCATTTCTCAAATCTTCAGCAGCTTTTTTACAATAACCTTTATCCCAGGGAGTAAAACCAAAAACTTCTTCAGGATCTAAGTAAGTTGGCGTCAAAGGAGCTGGTTTTGATGGGAAAGGTTGAGTTTTAGTAACATAGTCACCCTCAACAGCACCTTGAGGAACCTCTCGCTCTTCTATGGGGAAAATAGGCTCACCTGTCTCTCTATTTAATAGAAAAACAAAACCCATTTTGGTTGTTTGTGCTAATGCTTTTATAACCTTTCCATCTTTTTCAAAATCATAAAAGGTCGGTTGAGAAGGAACATCATAATCCCAAATATCATGATAAACTGTTTGAAAATGCCAAACTACTTCTCCTGTTGAGGCGTCTAACGCTACTACAGAGCTGGAATAATAATCTGAACCATCTCTATGACCACCGTAATTATCTGCAGCAGTATTTCCTGTTGGAAGATAAACTAAATTTAATTCAGGGTCAGTCGATATGATCGACCATACATTAGTTGTCCCTCTTTGATATAATTGTTGTCCTTCTTCGTTAATTACAGGTTCTTGACCTGGAGGTATTGGATCCCAATACCATATTAAATCACCTGTTCTAATATTATAAGCACGAACAACTCCACCAGGAACAGAGGTGCTTACATTATCAGCAATACCCCCACCAACAATAACTACATCGCCAATAATTGCTGGAGGAGAAACACTATAATAATAAGCAGGATTATGTTGACCCAGACCATCTCTTAAATTTACTCTTCCATAATCTCCAAAATCAGAACATAGTTTTCCAGTCTTTCCGTCTATAGCAAAAAGTTCAGCATCAATTGTTCCAGTAATAATCCGATGATAGCATTCTTCATTTTCAGATTTATTTATATCTATCCAGCTACCAACTCCTCTGCAATGAAGAAGTGCTTTTTGTTCAATTTCTACTTTGGGATCAAATACCCATTTCTCTTTTCCAGTTTCAGGGTCTAATGCAAAAACTCTGTTGTAAGGTGTACAATAGTATAAAGTGTCATTGACTAAAATTGGTGTTGCTTGGAATGATGTTTGTTGACTACTATTTGGTGTAACATCCTCTGTCCAATTCAAACCAGCATGGAAATCACCTGACCTATGTGTCCAAATTTTTTTTAAATTTTTTACATTTTCAGGTGTAATTTCATCAGCCTCAGAATAATGACCGCCACCAGAATCTTTTCCGTATGAAGACCAATCATCATTTTTTGCATTAAGTGATTGGTATGAGATAATGAAGATTAATATAAAAAGTATTCTAAGCATAAAATATCCTATTTGTTTTTGGGAAGCGCAAAGGCAATCAAATGATCTGAAGCTGGCGTTCCAATAGCCCAGTGCCCTCCTGCAGCAATTACAACAAATTGTTTACCTTCTTTATTTGTATAAGTCATAGGTGTTGCGTGTGCACCTGTGGGAAGTCTAAACTTTGCAATTTCTTCACCTGTTTCAGTATTGAAAGCTCTTAAGTAATGATCACTTGTAGCACCTATAAAGGTTACTCCGGATGCAGTCACGGTAGGACCTCCCATATTTGGGGCTCCCTTAATCCACCAAAAGGGGAAAGGTGCTAAATCTTTAGAAGTTCCTAGCGGAACATTCCATAAATGTTCACCAGTATTAAGATCAACTGCAGTTAATGTTCCCCAAGGAGGCTCAGTACATGGTACACCTAAGGGAGAAAAGAAACCCATTGAACGAAGATTACAATATGGAGCACCTTCATTTGACTCAATATTAGTAAATCTAACTTGATTTTTATTAATTGAGAGCTCTTCAAGAGGCTTAGTACAATCCTCCCTAGGAATCATCACTATCAAACTAGCCATGTTATTTGTATTAACAACCATGATGTTTCTATTTGAATCTACCGCTGGTCCTCCCCAATTATTTCCACCAACACCACTAGGATAATGAATACTTCCTTGAAGAGAAGGAGGGGTAAATAAACCTTCATTCCTCAATTTCTTCGCTGTTCTCTTACAATGACCTCTGTCCCAAAAAGTAAAACCAAAAGCTTTATCAGGATCAAAATATGTAGGATTTAAAGGTGCTGGTTTAGAGGGAAAAGGTTGAGTTTTACTAACATAATCTCCTTCGATAGCTCCTTGAGGAACCTCTCTTTCTTCAATTGGAAAAATGGGTTCACCTGTTTCCCTGTTCAGTAGAAAAGTAAGCCCAGTTTTTGTTGTTTGTGCAAGAGCTTTTATGATTTTTCCATCTCTTTGAAATTCATAAAAAGTTGGTTGAGATGGAACATCGTAATCCCAAATATCATGATGAACTGTTTGAAAACTCCAAACTAATTTTCCTGTATCAGCATTTAAAGCGACAACAGAACTTGAGTATTCTTCAAGACCTTCTCTGTGACCACCATAGTAGTCAGGAGATGCATTTCCGGTTGGAAGGTAAACCATATTTAAATCTGGATCAGCTGATATTATTGACCAAACATTTGCCGTTCCTCTTCTGTATAGTGGATTACCATTATCATCTAAAATAGTTGCTTCATCAGGAGGAATTGGGTCCCAATACCAAACTAATTTTCCTGATCTTATATCAAAAGCTCTTACTACACCCCCAGGAATATCTATCGATAAATTATCAATAACACTTCCGCCTACTATAATTTTTTCATTGATGATTGCTGGTGGAGAAGTGCTCCAATAATATAAAGCAGGATGTTCACCAAGCCCCTCTCTTAAATTTACTCTTCCAGTATTTCCAAAACCCTCACAAAGTTTTCCATTCTTACCGTCTATTGAGAAAAGTTCTGCATCAATAGTAACGCCCATTATTCTATGATAACAGCTATCAGAGGGTAACTTTGTTTTATCTTTCCAGCTACTTAAACCTCTGCAAGCTAGAATTGCCCTACCATCTTTTTTAAGCTTAGGATCAAAAACCCACTTTTCTTCTCCAGTTTCAGGATTAAGAGCAAAAACTCTATTATAAGATGTGCAATAAAATAATGTATCATCAACTAAAAGGGGTGTTGCTTGAAAGGATGTTTGATATTCTCCACCTTTTACGCCAGCTGAATTTGCTCCACCCTTATAATCACCCGACCTATGAACCCATACTTTTTCTAACTTTTCAACATTTTCAGGAGTTATTTCATCTGCTTTTGAAAAATGGCCGCCACCAGATCCTTTGCCATAAGCTGTCCAATCATCGGTTGCAGAAAAAACTGGGCTTATAGAGAAAATAGTAACAATAAGAAGAAAAAAACGCATACACTCCTCCTTTAGAAGTAAAGATTATTATATAAGTAGTTTTTGAAAAATGTTTCAATAAAAATAAGAATTATTTATTTAATTTTTGTATAATTGATGGAGGTTTTCCTAAAGAAAATTCTACAAAATTCTGAATTCTTTTAGTTTCTTTTTCTATATCATCAACGATAGAAGAAGGCTCAATTGGTTTCCCAAATTTTATATTATATTTAAAATCTTTTTTATTAATTAATTCTCTAAATAAACTAATGTCTTTTAATTCAGTATTAACTATTTCTAAAATATAAAAAAGTAATGAATTTGAAGCAGACATATGAAAAGGGATAATTGGCGCATTAAATTTCTTAGATAACTTTATTATCGTCGAAATCCAAGGCCTCTCATATAAATATATACCTTTTCTTTTAGAAAGCCTAGAGGATGGAAAAACAAGTAAAGCTTTATTTTTACTTAAAGTTTCTTTTGTTATCTTTAAAATTTTACGACTTTTTTCAGAAGATTTATTTCTTTCATTCCAGTCTACAGGAATAATAATATCTTCAAATCCTTTAGCGATTTTAATCATATCAGAATTAGCATATAGAGTATAATCAGGCCTACGTTCTTTCAAGACATCAAACATTACTATACCATCAGTTAGGCCAGTTGGATGATTTCCAGCCAATATAATTGAACCATTTTTAGGAACATTATCAATGTCTTGAACATTATGGTCTGATTGAAGAAAATTAGATAAATATGAAAAGCATCCATAACCTGATTTTTTTGAAATATCACATACAATTCTTTTAGCATCATTATATTTGAAAATTTTTTGTATAGGTGATTTTATAAAAGACCAAAGAATCTTATTTTTCATAAGCTTTGGACACCTTTCTTCCATGATTTCATCAATAGGGTGCATAAAATTGTCAATCCTCAATTTTTAACTAATTCGGATTATTCTTTTCTCTTTTTATAATTAGTCTATTCAAAGCAGCAATATAAGCTCTTGCAGACGCAACAAGAGTATCAGTATCAGCTCCTCTTCCAACAACAGTTTTTCCATCTTCGTGCAAACGAACACTAACCTCAGCTTGCGCATCAGTTCCTTGAGTTACAGCATGAACTTGATATAGCTGAAGGTCAGCATTATGTGGAAAAAGATTTTTAATTGCATTAAATATAGCATCAACTGGACCAGACCCTTCTGATACGCTTGATATCTCTTTATCATCTATTTCAACAGATAAATCTGCAGTTTGCGGTCCAAAGGTGCCAGCTTCAATTTTAAGTGAAATTAATTTTATATGATCTAAACTCGTAGAAAACTCATCATCAATAATTGCTATGATGTCGTCATCAAATATTTCCTTTTTTTTATCTGCTAAATCTTTGAATCTATAAAATGCATCATTCAACTGATTGTCAGCAAGCTCATACCCAAGTTCAAATGCCTTTTCTTTAAAAGCATGGCGACCAGAGTGTTTACCCATCACAAGAGTTGATTCACTCAAGCCAATACTTTCAGGGGTCATAATTTCATATGTTTCATTATTTTTAAGCATGCCATCCTGATGAATACCAGATTCATGTGCAAAGGCATTCTTTCCAACAATGGCCTTGTTATATTGAACAGGAAACGATGTTACTGACGAAACTAGCCTAGAAGCCCTTGTAAAAAGAGTTGTATCAACTTTAGACTCATAATTTAGTATATCTTTTCTTACTTTCATTGACATTACCAATTCTTCAAGCGCAGCATTACCTGCACGTTCTCCAATTCCATTCATGGTACATTCAATTTGTCTTGCGCCAGCCCTTACACCAGATAAAGAATTAGCAACGGCTAAACCAAGGTCATTGTGACAATGGGTTGAAAATGTAACTTTATCAGCTGAGGGTACGTTATTAATTAATGAGTCAATAATTTCAAAATATTCCTCAGGAGTTGTGTAACCAACAGTATCAGGAATATTTATAGTTGAAGCTCCAGATGAAATAGCAGTCTCAACACACTTAAAAAGAAAATCTCTATCCGTTCTAGTTGCATCCTCAGCAGACCACTGTACATCTTCTACTAAATTTCTAGCTCTTGAAACTGAACGATGAATGGCATCAATAACCTGATCTTCATCCATTTGTAGTTTAAATTTCATATGTATTGGACTTGTTGCTATAAATGTATGAATACGTGGATTAACAGCATGCTTTACCGCTGCTCCAGCTCTATCAACATCTTTATCTCCAGCTCTTGCCAAACCACAGACTTGAACGTTTTTAACAACTTTAGAAACCTCTGAGACAGATTCAAAGTCACCCTCAGAAGCAATCGGAAAACCAGCCTCAATAATATCAATACCCATAGTATCAAAAATTTCAGCTATTTGAATTTTTTCACTCAACGACATTGAGGCCCCAGGAGATTGCTCTCCATCCCTAAGCGTCGTATCAAAAATTTTAATATAATTATTTGTTTTGTTCATTTTTATCTCCAAAAAAATTTATTTTTGGCTTTTTAAAATTATCCCCTAAGACATCTCGCCAAAAGATTAGTCCTAGAGGCTAATAAGCAGAAGAGATAAAAGAACTGAAGACAATAGAATAGCCTGAAGCAAGTTTGTGTTGCTATTTAAAAACAATTTATGTTGACTATCCATGTTCATAGATAAGCTAATGCCTTAAATTTTTGATTGGATCAAGTAAAAATTAGTTTTTATCTTTATCAACTAATTTATTTTCTCCAAGCCATGACATCATATTCCTTAATTCACCACCTACTTCTTCAATTTGATGAGAATTCGATTTCTCTCTCATGGAGTGAAATTCTTTGTTAGAGCCTGTTTTATTTTCTGTCATCCAGTCCCTTACAAATTTTCCAGATTGGATATCTTCTAAAACTTTTTTCATAGCCCTTTTTGACTCTTCTCCAACAACTACCGGCCCTGAAACATATTCACCGTATTCAGCTGTATTTGAAATTGAATAATTCATGTTCTTAATTCCACCCTCATACATTAAATCAACAATAAGTTTCATTTCATGAAGACATTCAAAGTATGCCATTTCAGGTGCATAGCCTGCTTCAACTAGAGTATCAAAGCCATTTCTAATTAATTCAACTACTCCGCCACATAGAACAGCTTGCTCACCAAATAAATCAGTTTCACATTCTTCTTTAAAGCTAGTTTCTATTATTGCGGCTCTTCCACCTCCAATTGCTGAAGCATACGAAAGCCCGAGATCTTTTGCTGTATTTGTTGCATCTTGATGAACAGCTATTAAACAAGGGACACCCGCATTTCTCTCATACTCTGAACGAACAGTGTGACCTGGTCCCTTTGGAGCCACCATAAAAATATCTAAGTCAGGCCTTGGGTCAATTAAATTAAAATGAATATTTAAACCATGTGCGAATAATAAAGCAGATCCATCTTTCAAATTATCTTTTATGTCATCATCATAAATATCCGCTTGTAATTCGTCAGGGGTAAGCATCATCATAACATCTGCCCATCTAGCGGCATCAGCAACAGTCATTACTTCAAATCCAGCATTTTTAGCTTTTTCTATTGAGGATGACCCCTCTCTTAATGCAACGCAAATTTCAGAAACACCACTATCCTTGAGGTTTAGTGCATGAGCATGACCTTGGCTTCCATAACCAATGATAGCAACTTTTTTTGATTGAATTAAGCTTAAATCAGCATCTTTGTCATAATAAACTTTCATTTATAATCTCCGTATAATGAATTTTAATTTTTTGAACCACGAGCAATTGCAGCTAAACCAGTTCTTGATATATCGTTCAACCCTAAAGGACGCAAAAGGTCAATAAATGAATTAATTTTATCCATTGCGCCTGTCAATTCAAAAACAAATGATTTATCAGTTGTATCTACAATTTTTGCTCTATAAATTTCTACTAACCTTAAAATTTCTTCTTTATTTTCATTAGTATATAATACTTTTATTAATGCCATCTCTCTTTCTACCGAAGGTCCTTCAATAGTAAGATCTGTTACTTTATGAACTGGAACAAGTCTTTCCAAGTGTCGTTTAATCTGATCAATTGTTTTTGGACTTCCTTTTGAAACAATCGTAATTCTTGAGGTATGAGAGTCTTTATCGACTTCAGCCACAGTTAGACTTTCAATGTTATATCCTCTACCTGAAAAAAGGCCTATTACTCTTGCCAATACACCAGCTTCATTATCTACAAGCAAAGAAAAGGTATGAGTTTCTTGAATATCTTCTTTAATTGTAATCATATCAAAACCTTTCCTTCATCACCAACTTCTATTGATATACCTTCATCATTCAAAAGCATCTCATTATGTCCAGCTCCAGAAGGAATCATTGGATAACAATTTTCATCTTTATCAACAACACAATCAAAAATTACAGGTAAATCAGTATCAAGCATTTCTTTAATCTTACCATCTAGCTCTTTAGGGCTTTGAGCTCGAACACCATGAGCGCCATAAGCTTCGGCTAATTTTACAAAATCAGGAAGAGAGTCTGTATAGGAGTGAGAATATCTTCCGCCATGAAGCAGTTCTTGCCACTGTCTAACCATGCCCATGTATTGATTATTTAGAATAAATATTTTAACCGGTAATTTATGTTGAACAGCTGTTGATAATTCTTGCATGTTCATTAAGATTGACGCCTCTCCAGCAATATCAATAACAGTTGATTTTGGGAAAGCAACCTGAATGCCTATTGCAGCAGGAAGTCCATACCCCATTGTACCCAATCCTCCTGATGTCATCCATCTATTCGGCTCATTAAAATGATAATGTTGAGCAGCCCACATTTGATGTTGGCCAACCTCGGTACTAATAAAAGTATCCTTATCTTTTGTTAATTCATACAATCGCTCAATAGCATATTGAGGTTTAATTGTTTTTTCAGATTTTACATAATTTAAAGATTTAATATCTCTCCATTTATTTATTTGATCCCACCATTTTGAGTTATCAGATTTATAACCTTTTGATCTCCATAAAATAAGCATATTTTCCAATACATGCGCACAATCACCTATTACAGAGACATCAACATCAATGGTCTTATTAATTGAAGAAGGATCAATATCAACATGTATTTTTTTTGAATTTGGAGAGAATGCATCTAAACGACCAGTAACTCTGTCATCAAATCTTGCGCCAATGTTAATTATTAAATCACTATCGTGCATAGTCATATTTGCTTCATATGTCCCATGCATGCCCAGCATGCCAAGCCATTGGTCATTGTTTGCAGGAAAAGCACCTAAGCCCATTAATGTGGATGTAATAGGAAAGCCAGTTAAATTAACAAACTCTCTTAATAGATGGCTAGCTTCAGGTCCAGAGTTTATAACTCCACCACCAGTATAAAAAACAGGCTTCTTTGCTTTAGACATTAATTCTACAGCCTGTTCAATTTCAGAAATTTCTGGTTTTACCTTTGGCTTATAGCTTGAATGCTCAACTTCAGAAATGGAACAATATTCTGCATCAGCAAATTGAACATCTTTAGGAATATCAATAAGAACAGGTCCAGGTCTTCCAGTAGTAGCTACCAGAAATGCTAAATGTATTGTTTTAGCCAAATCCTCAGGTCTTTTCACCAACCAATTATGCTTAGTACAAGGTCTTGTTATCCCTATTGTATCACATTCTTGAAAAGCATCCGTTCCAATTAAATGGCTTGGAACCTGGCCAGAAATACAGACTAATGGAATAGAATCCATTAAGGCATCGGTTAAACCAGTAACAGCATTTGTAGCACCCGGACCTGAAGTAACTAAAACTACACCCGGTTTTCCAGAAGACCGCGCATACCCCTCAGCAGCATGAACCGCACCTTGTTCATGACGAACCAAAACATGAGCAGGAGACTTGTTGCTTTTAAATAGTTCATCATACAAAGGTAAAACAGCGCCCCCAGGATATCCAAAAATATGATCCACACCCTGCTCGTTCAAAGCTTTTACTATTACCTCTGCACCAGTCATTTTAGTCATTTATAAATTCCTTAAATTACTTTTTTGATCAATCAATCTTGCAGGAAATTAATAAATATAACGATAAAGGTCAATATTATTTTATAATTTTTTTATAATTTCGTTTATAATTTTATTTGAATATTGCGTATTTATGCTATTCCACGAAATCATCTGATTATTTATCCAAGTTATTTGCCTTTTTGCATACTGGTGGGTTTTAAACTTTATTAACTCTGAAGCTCTATCAATAGTGATATCATTATTTAAAAATAAGGTAATTTCATCAACTCCAATTGCCTTCATTATTGGTGAATTTTTAGAATAATTCTTATTTAATAAATGCCTTACTTCTTCAATAACACCATTTTCAAACATATAATCAACTCTCAAATCACAATTTTTATAAATCCATTTTCTATCAGCATCTATTTTAAAATTTATAGATTCATAATTTATTATTTTTTCTCTCTTCATAAGCCAAAACTCTGAAATTCTTTTATTAGTACCTTCATAAACCTCTAAGGCTCTTATTATTCTCTGCTTATCATTAGGGTTAATTTTTTCTGATGCTTTAGGGTCAACGATAGCTAATCTTTTTTGCAATTCCTCAAGACCATTCTTTTCTAATTCATTCTCGATTTTTAACCTTATTGATTTATCTATATCTGGTATAGGTGATAACCCATCGGTAATTGCTTTAAAATAAAACCCTGTACCGCCAACAACTATTGGTACTTTTTTTTTATTTATTACTTCTTTTAGAATTTCATTGATTGCATCAATCCAATTTCCAACCGACCAATTCATATCCCCTTCTAAAATACCATAACAGTGATGTTTAATTTTTTCTTTTTCGATATTAGGTCTAGCTGTTAAAATAAATAAATCTCTATAGAGCTGAATTGAATCGGCATTTATTATTTCACCATCAATTTTTTCTGCTAATTTAGAAGCTAAAGAAGATTTTCCTGTAGCAGTTGGACCGGATAGTAAAATTATTTTTTTCATAATTCTTTTATTCTTTTTGTCTTAAATTTAGTTAATAAATAATTTAAATTATTTTCAAACATTATTAGATATATATGTTAATTAAAATTAATTAATTTTCTTAAACGGTAAAATCATGAAACTAATAAAATCATTCAAAGCCTTAAGACCAAAAAAAGGTAAAGAAAATGATGTAATAGCCCCTCCTTACGATGTATTAAGCTCCTCAGAAGCAAGGGAAATGGCTAAAAATAAACCATTTAGCTTTCTACATGTTTCTAAACCTGAAATAGATTTAGATCCTAAAATTGAATTTAATAACCCTAAGGTTTATGAAAAAGGTGCAGAAAACCTAAAT
>Ga0222719_10002447_pt1 | contig 16937 bp, 19 predicted proteins | sample C33_34DmetaG_FD_165039 | JGI IMG/M metagenome (GOLD analysis project Ga0222719, IMG submission 165039) | Estuarine water microbial communities from San Francisco Bay, California, United States - C33_34D | ecosystem: Environmental > Aquatic > Marine > Unclassified | place: USA: California... | reverse complement strand
CTCAGTCAGCCGTCATATGTCAGTTACTGGTGGCTAACATTGAGTGAAGAGATTATTTCCCTTTCAATAAAATGAATTCTATCCTGGCCCCACTGATAAAATTCATTACCGTTTTTCATATTAGATAATTTTACTGTTGGAACCCCCCAACAACCTCCTTTGTACATTTCATTTAAATTTTCATTTAATAATTTTTTCCAATCATTATTTTTGAGCTCTTCTTTTATTTCAGACCATGATAATCCCAAGTCAGAAATTGTTTCTTCTAAATATTCATCTTCACCAATGTTTTGACCATAATAAAAACTTGATACCATTAACTTCTCTAAGTAATCAAAGCCAAAACCTTGCTCATTAATTATTGGAAAAAGTGAGTAAGCCTTCTCAGCAGGCTTACCAATTGGTGAGTATATATTTCTAATTATTGTACCATGCCTTCGGCCCTCTCTAGCCGCATCTGATAAAATATATTTTCCTTTTACTGGTGGAATTTTCATATTGCGCATAAGCATTGGTAAAACAGGTTTTACTTCAAATTTAACAGGGTATTTTTCAAAAATTTCTCTAACTCTCTTAAAACTAATATATGTGTATGGGCTATTTAAAGAAGGAAAAAATTCAACCTTTAAATCTATTTTACTATGATCTAAATTTTGTAAATCAAAATTATCTTGCTGGTAATTGACAATATAAGATTGAGAATTTTCTTTACTCAAATTTAACTCACTCAATCTATCCTCTAAATGATTAAGTCTATCAATCCCCCAATAGTTTTCACCCTCATAATGAAAAGAAGATCCAAAGTAATAACCAGAATCAGATAATTTTTTATTCCCTTTGCTTAAAAGAGAGTTTTCTTGAACATCGAATATATTTTTTTCATTTTTATCAAGGCTTGAAATTATTTCATTCAGAGTATCAGTTTCGTTTAACCATAAGGATGATGAAATTTTTATAAGCAATTTTATAAAATTAATTTGAGAAATATTCTTTTGAAAATAGTAAAAATTGAGGATTTTATAGGCAATGAAAATTTTATTTTCTTCTGGATGGTTGATTTTTTCAAATTTTAATCCATGATATTTTGCTAGATCTAAGGCATCATTCAAGCAATAATCTTCAAACATTTTTCTTTCAGGCGTAAAAACTTTATTTGGATCTGATACAAAAAGTATCTTCAGTTCTACATCATACTTGTTAACAAAATTCTCTAATATTTGACATGTTAGATGAGAATAGGGGTCTGTTAAGGAATGAAAATAGTAAACAATATGAGGCCTTTTTTCTGATAATCTTAATTTTTCTCTTTTAGTTCTATTTTCAAAGAATTTCTTCTCACTTGACCAATCCATCATTAATTTATTTCTAATAGACGATGAAATAGTTTTTTTTGAGAAAAAGTTTGATATTTTATTTATTATCTTCATAGCTGATTAGTATTAGCCAAACAAAATTTTTTGAAATAAATTAATATTTAATCTAGATCAGCGACTTTCAATAATTGCTTTCCAAAGTTTTTACCTTCAAACAATCGAGCAAGTGTAGCTGGACAATTTTCTAAGCCTTCAGCAATATCCTCTTGATATTTTATTTTACCTTCAGATACCCAAGTGCCTAATTGGATCATAGCCTCACCAAATCTTTCTGCAAAGTCTAGTACTATAAAACCTTCCATTCTTCCTCTTTGAATAATAAGGTTTGTTAAAGTTGATGGTCCAGGAGGAAGAGCTTCGGTAGTATATCCAGACGAAATGCCACCACACATTACAATTCTTGCATTCTGTGCGATCTGAGCGAGAGAAATTTCTAATATTTTTCCACCAACATTATCAAAATAAACATCAATTCCTTTTGGAGCTAATTCTAATAACTTTGAAGCAACATCATCATTTTTATAGTCAATACATGAGTCAAAACCAGCCTCATTTACTACCCAATCACATTTGTCAGATCCACCAGCAATGCCAATAACATTTTTTGCACCATGGATTCTTGCTATTTGACCTGCCACAGATCCAGTTGCACCAGCAGCTCCAGAAACTAAAACTGTTTCACCATCTTTAGGTTGACCTATATCAATCATGCCAAAAAAAGCGGTTAATCCTGTAATTCCATATATACTTAAAGCAGATGTAGGCGGTATACCCTGAGGTAGTTTTTGAATTGGAAGTAAACCAAAAGAGCTATCTACAGCTGCGTATTCCTGCCAACCAAAAGTGCCCATAACGAGATCACCAATTGAAAAATTATCATCTTTTGTCTCAATAACTTGACCAACTGAACTAGCTCTCATTATTTCGCCTATTTGCACTGGAGGAACATAAGATTTGACATCATTCAGCCAGCCTCTTTGAGTAGGATCAAAAGATAAATACAAAACTTTTACTAAGATTTGACCATCTTTAAGCTCAGGTACTTGTTCCTCTGATAATTCGAAATTATCTGAACTGACAGCACCTTTTGGTCTTGTCTTTAATTTTAGCATTCTATTAGTCAACATATTTCCCATAACGTTCATCCTCCAGGTGTATAAAATGTTTGTAATTAGTATCACACAAGCTAATATTAATTAACAATATTTCAATATAAATCTAGGCTATAAATTTAAATATGATAAATTTTAATCAAATAAACTTGAAAATGGTTTTTTCAATATCAATTTTCTTAATGATTTTAATTTCACCTAAGCCAGAAGGTCTATCTATTGAAGCATGGAGAGTTGCCGCTATAGGTGTTTTAATGGCAATGTTATGGGCAACAGAGGCTATACCTCTTTTTATAACAGCTCTATTGCCTTTAATTTTTTTTCCAATGTTTGGTGTTTCCTCTTTTTCTGAGGCAGCTTTACCTTTTTCAAATAAAAATATCTTCTTATTTCTAGGAGGCTTTATATTGGCGTTAAGTATCCAGAAATCAAATCTTCATGAAAGAATTGCTTTAGGTATATTAAGGTTTTCAGGAAGAAATGGTTCAACTTTAATTGCTGGTTTCATGGGTGTTAGCGCATTTTTATCTATGTGGATGATGAATACATCTACTACATTAATGCTTCTTCCGATAGGAATATCTGTAGCAACTATAGCACAACAAAATACAAGTAAAGATATAGCTAAGAACAATGGTTTTGCAACAGCACTAATGCTGGGAATAGCTTACTCGGCAACCATTGGTGGCATGACAACACTTATTGGAACTGCTCCAAATGCAGTTTTTGCTAGTTTTATAGAAGAAAATTATAATATTCAGATTAGCTTCTTCAGTTGGCTATTGGTGGGACTTCCTTTAGCCACCTTATTGCTTCCTCTTACTTGGTTAATTTTAACAAAGGTAATTTTTTCAACAAACTTTTCGTCTAATAATGAAGCGATAGAACTTATTAAACAGAGATATAACAATCTAGGCAAAATGAGTATTGCTGAGAAAAGAGTTTTGATAATTTTTGGTTTAACAGCAGCTTCATGGATTACAAGAGACCTTCTACAAAATATACCTGGTCTTCAAAATTTAACTGATCATGTAATTGCTATAGTAGCGTCTGTAGCTCTCTTTTTATTACCAAGTGGAAATAAGAATGAAAAATTGATGGATTGGGAAACAGCAAAAAATGTTCCATGGAATCTTTTAATATTATTTGGAGGGGGTCTAAGCCTTGCTAATGCAGTATCATATAGCGGCCTATCAGTTTGGCTAGGTGGTAACCTAGAGCCACTTGGTTCATTTGGATTAATAATGCTTGTTATTGCATCTGTATGTCTAATAGTTTTTCTTACTGAATTAACTTCTAACTTAGCTACAACAAGTGTTTTTCTGCCTGTTATAGCGTCAATGGCAATTGGTCTGGGAGAAAACCCTCTTATACTAACAGCAGCAATAACTCTTGCAGCAAGTTGTGCTTTTATGCTTCCTGTTGCAACTCCACCGAACCTGATAGTTTACGGATCAAATTTATTTAATATTGATCAAATGATGAAAGCTGGATTAGCATTAAATTTAATAGGCATAATTTTGGTGCCAATAATTGCAATAAAATTAGTTCCTTATTTTCTTGGATAATTTTCAACTATAAAATTTGCAATTTGTAAATTTGCTCTTTTTGCTTCTGGTATAGCTAGTAATCCTTTGCAAAAAATATTGAAAACATGAAACATGCCCTCCCATATTTCTAATTTAATATTATTATTATTAGATAATTTATCAAATAGCCTTAGCGAGTCATCAAATAAAATCTCTTCTGTGCCAACATGGATTTGCACAGGCGGTAATTTAAAATTCTCACAAAAAATTGAAGAAATTAGTGGGTTTTTAGGATCCTCTCCATTTAAATAAGATCTAACAACATAATCCATATCCTTACCAGGCATTAACATTGGATCACGGTCAACTCTTGATGCCATTGAGTCCCCGCTTAAAGTTAAATCTGTCCAAGGAGAAATCAATACAGCAGATGATGGAAAATCAAAATTTTCTTTATGAAGAATTTGAAGTAAGGCCATAACCAAACCGCCTCCGGCCGAGTCTCCGACTAATGAAATATTCTTGGAATTAACTCCATTACTAACTAAATCTTTATAAACCATTAAGCAATCATCTATAGCTGCCGGAAAAGGATCCTTTGGAGCCAATCGATAGTCAGGAAATATTACTTTTGATTTTGTAAACTCTGATAATTGCGTTACTAAAGAAGCATGCGTCTCTGGACCACATGTTACATAACCACCACCATGAAGATATAAAATAATATTATCATTGTTAGAATTATGAGGCTCAAATTCAAGAACCTTTAATGTATTAAGAATTTTTTCCGAAATTTTAAATTTATTATTATTTTTCCATCTTTGTGACGCAGCTCTTATTTTCTTCGATTTTGTTACTTTTAAAAGGGACCCTATTCTTCTTCTAATCAAAGCCAATAATAGGAACCAAATTTTACCCCTAACGCTTATCATTATCTAACAGCTATAATTTGATTTTCAGCAAGATCATTAATTTTTTCATCAGAAAAACCATTTTCTAATAAAATTTCTTTTGAATGCTCCCCAAGATCTGGCATAAATTTCGGATTATCAGAGCAAGGAGTTGAGCTGTATTGAGCTGGTGACCTAGGACTTTGCATTGAATTATCATCATCTTTTGAAAGGGTTTTTACTGAGTCATTATTTTGTACTTGAGGATCATCAATTACATCACCAAGTTTATTAATAATAGCTGAAGGAACGTCATTTTTATCCATTCGATCAACCAATTCTTCAGAGGTAAATAAAGTATATGAATGTAAGAGTATTTTTTGCATTTCCATAACATTCATCATTCTGTTCTGCATCGTAGAGAATCTTTCATCTGTCAATAAATCTTCTCGATCGATAGCTCTACATACACCTGCGAACTCGCTGTCATTTATTGCAACTAATGCAATATAGCCATCTTTTGTTTTAACTGGTTCATAAAAGTCAGCTATGTTTGGAATAGGCTCCCAACCGTCTCCTAACCATGTAAAATTATACATATTATCTGACCACATAAAGTATAAAGCTGTATCTAACATCGATAAGTTAATTTTTTGTCCCTCATTTGTTTTTTCTCTAGCATAAAGGGCGGCGGTTACAGATTGAGCTGCTGTTAAGGAGGTAATTTTATCGCACATTAAGGTTTTAACAAATTTAGGATTTCCGTCTATAGATTGAGCGTCTGCCATACCTGCGGTAGCTTGTATGAGAGGATCATAAACTCTCCTTTTTGAATAAGGCCCATCAACCCCATAGCCGGTTATTGATAATTGTATTATTTTTGGATTATGTTTTTTTACATCTTCATATTCTAAGCCAAGTTTCTTTAAAATACCTGGACGAAAGTTATCAATTATTACGTCAGAGTTTTTGATTAACTGATAAATAATCTCTTTTGCCCCATCTTTTTTTAAATCCAAAGCAAGGCTCCTTTTTGATCTGTTAGCAGCTGCAAATAATGCACCACTTTCACCTCTTATTGGACCCATAAATCTTGCATTATCTGGTCGAAGCGGTGATTCAATTTTTATAACATCCGCTCCTTGATCACCTAAGAGAGAACCGGCTAAAGGTCCTGATACAATTGTTGAAAGGTCAATAACTTTTATACCATCTAGAGGTCCATTCATTTTTATTCTCCTCAAAATTAATTTATTTAATTAAGTCCCATTTCTAAATTCAAGTTGTTTTTGTATTTCTTTGTGTTTCTCTGATGTTAGCTCATAGTCAATACAAAATAAAGCGGCACAAAAATATAAAATCATTGGAATAAATGCAAAAACAAATAATAAAATTTCTTTAATTTTATCTGATGCAATTTGGTCGGGCTTAAATCCACTAAATTCCAAATAAGTATATACTAAGCCAACTGCAATAGCTGCCCCAACTTTTGAAAATGTTGTTAAAATTGAATAAAATAAACCAGGTCGTTTTTTTTCACTCCTTAATTCATCGGCATCAACAATATCAGCCATCAAAGCTCTTGTGAGAGTAAATGGTGCTCCATAGCCAATTCCATAAAGAATTGTTAAAATAATTAAAGTTGAAAATGCATTATTTGTGTCAATAAATAAGTAAGTAGCCAAGGTAGAGGAACATAAAATTGTTGAGATAAGTAGGGTTTTAGGTTTACCTATTAAATAAGACACCTTCATCCAAATAGGCATCACCAGTAAACCTGCAAAAAAGTATAAAAAAAGTATTCTGCTTGAAATTTCTCCTAAATCAAAAACATGTTTTGCCAGATAAATATAGGTAACTGCTGATATTGAAGACGCGCTACTACATAGAAACTCAATTAATAAAGTCCTAACAAGCGGTCTATTACCTTTTAGAATAAGAGGTAAGTCTGATAATTTTGGAAAACTTGTTCCCTCGGTTTTTTGATTATCTGGAATAATTAATAAGCCAAATAAAGCTGTAACAGGAAGGGCAATCATAAAAAAATAACCCATACCTCCCACCATTTCTGTAAAACTTGAGCCAGCATTTTCTAAAATTGCGGGTAAGGCCAAAACAGACATCATTCCAAAAATTGAACCAATTTCTCTCCAACCATAAACCTTTGATCTATCATTGTAGCTTTTTGAAATATCTACCCCCCATGCTTGCTGGGTTAAACCTACAAAAGTAAAAGCCAAATATAAAATAAATAACCAAACAATAAGATAGAAAGGAGATTGATTCCCACTTGGAAAAAAAATAAACCATGACGCAAGCATTAAAACTGGAACGCCAATAGCAATCCAATGTTTTCGCTTGCCCCATCTACTCGGATATCGATCTACAATCATTCCCATTATCGGATCAGTAAAGATATCCCAAAATCTAGCAATCATAAAAATTATTCCAACAGTACCAACACCCAAACCAATAGGTCCGGCATAAAAGGGTGGAATATAAACCGCTAATGGGAGACCAAGGGCCGCAAGAGGTACTGCAAGACCACCATAAGCTATCAAAATAGGTGTGGTTAATTTTTTCATATAAACAAACTTTGCAAACGATTTTCATTGCGTCAATGATTATATTTTTAAGTTGAACAAAGCTTTTATAAATGTAATTTTAATAATTTAATAACGAGAAAAAAATGATAGATTTATATACAGCATCCACTCCAAACGGTTGGAAAGTGTCCATTACTCTAGAAGAATTGAATATTCCTTATAACGTTATTCCTATAGATTTAATTAAGGGTGAACAAAAGGAGCCAAACTTTCTAAAAATTAATCCTAATGGAAGAATTCCTGCTATAGTTGATCGAGATGAAAATAATCTAGCAATTTTTGAGTCTGGTGCAATAATGATTTATCTAGCTGAAAAAAAAGGTAAACTTTTACCCAAAGATTCAGATAAAAAAGCAAAAGTTTTACAATGGTTAATGTTTCAAATGGGTGGAATAGGCCCTATGATGGGTCAAGCAAACGTTTTTTATCGATATTTCCCAGAAAAAATTCAGTCTGTAATTGACCGTTATCAAAATGAAAGTAAAAGACTATTTACTGTTATTAACGACCATCTTGATGATAATGAATATTTAGCAGGGGAGTTTTCATTAGCTGATATTGCAAATTGGTCTTGGATTAGAATCCATAAATGGTCTGGAGTCGAAATTGAGGATTTACCAAATCTAATGAGATGGATGGAGCTTGTTGGAGAAAGACCTGCCTGTAAGAAGGGTATTGAAATACCTCATCCATTAGAATTACCAGAAGATGATGAGTCAGAAGAAGTAAAAAAGTTTGAAGAAAACGCCAACAAAATTTTACAAAAATAATTAAATTATTTTTTTTATCTCAAAAGTCATGCCTCCAATTGTTCTTGAACCTGTTCTACCGCGTTGAGAGGAAAAATATAATCTTGATCCATCAGGAGAAAAAGCTGGTCCAGTAATTTCTGAAAGCCAGTGGCCATCTAATCGAACCAATGGTTTTGCAAAACCATTTTCATCAAGAAAACATAGCTCCATATTATCACCATCCTCAGCAACCAGGGGGTACCCGTCAGCATTTACTGTCATTTGATCAGGGCTTTTTAATGCATAGCCATTGTTATCTTTTCTCCACCTTTTAAAGAAATTAAAAGGATTTATAGTATTGATATTTTCAAAACCATCATAAAAAAGAGAAATTTTATTTAAATCAATCTCATAAATCCAAACCCTATGATCATGGGTAGTTGTAAAGAAAATTTTTCTATCAAAATAAGCTATGCCTTCTCCTCGTTTAAATGAAGTTGCATCAGGCAATTGTTCAATTATTGATTTTTCTTTAGCAAGGGGATCAGGAACCTTAATCCAACTAACCGAACCATCATTATTTACTTTTGCAGCTTGTAGTTGGCCTTTTAGGTAATATTCCTCAGATCCTGGATTTTCATATGAAATAAACCTATAAAAATAACCATCCATATCATCATGAGTCATGTAAATAAAATTTGACTGTGGATCTATTGCAGCACCTTCGTGTCTAAAAGCTCCGAGCATTTCTCTTTTTTTTGGATAATTAGGATCATTCTTTATAGGTGATGTTTCCCACACAATTCCCTTTGAGTGTTCTTCACATGATAACCATGTTTTCCAAGGTGTTACACCTCCAGAGCAATTTCTTGATGAGTTTTCCAGTATAGAATATGAGTCTTCAATATCACCATTCTTATTAAACTTTATTACACCTACACCACCATTATTACTCCCAAGCTCAGAGTTGCTTACATACATCCAACCACTATTATCAGTTGGAAAAACCGATGCCCCGTCAGGAGAGCCATGCCAAGTATATGAATTAGATATTTTTTTTCCTGATTGAGCAATTAATTTACACTGCATTCCTGATGGTATCATTACACCAAATTCGTTAGGATCTTGAAGAGGGCCAATATCATTCCACCCAATTAAATTAGGATTTAAAAAACTATGTTTATTAAAATTTCCAATGGTTTCAGAAGCAACCTCTGAACTTACACCAATCAAATAAGGAGTAACAGAGAGAGAAAGACACCCAAAACTAGCATCTTTTAAAAACTCTCTACGTGATCTTTTAACCATTTTTGTAATTCCTAGTTTTAAACAATACACTAGAGAAGATACTATTAAAATAATCTAAAATTTATGTGACTGAATGTCTCATTTTAATTTGGGTTTTCTTCAAAAGAAATATCTGGATGATTTATTTCAAACCAATCTGGTTTGCTTTTTGTCCAACATACTAAGTTAGGCTTAGTATTTGGTTGCTCATCCAAAACTCCAGTTTTAATGGCTACCACACCTGGTGCACTTTCTATCCGACTAAAAATTTGAGAACCACAAATTTTACAAAAGGACCTAGTTACTTTTGCTTCACACTCGAAGCTACTAGTTGCCCCATTAATGCTAAAATCATCTTCAGGAACAACAATTATTGAAGCTACAGGACTGCCTGTAGATTTTTGGCAATCCGTACAATGACACATTAAAAACATTCCTGGTTCTGATTTATAAGTAAAATTAACTTCACCACATAAACAACTACCTGTTTTTGACATAGAAAATCTCCAAAAAATTAAATAATAACCTTATATAAAAAAAGGGGTATCAAAAGATACCCCAATTAAAACTATTTTTTTAAATTAAGCACGTTGGATTAAGTAAAGAATAATTCCAATTGAAATTAAACCAACTAGACCACCGTCTCCAAGGCTACCAATAAGACCTGTTAAATTGCCAACAATGTCACCACCTACAAATGGAACAGCTGAACCAAAAATAACCTGTAGAACAATGCCTACAGCTATTAATAAAAGCCCTAATGATACAACTTCACTTAGAAAGTTTTTTGCAGTATTTAGCATGCTATATCCTCCCTTGCATGTTTAGATGATTTGTTAAAAAACAAAATCATAGTCTAATTCCATATTTTTAATAATGATTTGTCAACAAATCTTTCCTTTTTTTTGACATAATTTTGACATAATTCTAGTAAGAAAGATCATAAACACGCTAAAATAGCCATTATTTTAATAATTTGAGAAAATTATATGACTATAATTATGGCAATTTTCTCATTTTATAAAAAGAGATTGATTCTAAAAGTAACAATTAGTTTTAATTAAGAATAACTAACAAATTTTTAAATTTTACCAAAGCAATGATAATGTTAATATTAAAAGAATTTAAAATGGTGCCCACGAAGAGAATTGAACTCTTGGCCTCTCCCTTACCAAGGGAGTGCTCTACCACTGAGCTACGTGGGCTAACTAAATTAAATCAACTAAAGAAGTAAGTATGTCAATAAATAATTATCTGTTTAAAGCTAGAGGTTTCTAAAATTATGATTGATAAAGAAAAAGATAAAAATAAAGATCAAAAATTATATGATGCATTAAGAAAGAATCTAAGAAGAAGAAAGCAACAAATAAAAAAACAAAAATTAAAAAATAAAGAAGATTGAGTATGGATTTAATTCAAATCAAAGGTGGAAATTTTTTAGATGGTGAAATAACTATTTCTGGATCAAAAAATGCCTCTCTCCCTATGATAATTGCCTCCTTATTAACTAAAGAAAAAATTCAAATTAGAAATATTCCTAATCTCTCAGATGTATCTACTCTTCTTAAATTAATAAAAACATTGGGTTCAGAGTTTGAATTAAAAAATGAAGACAATTCTTCATATAAATTAATTATTCAAACTAAAGAAATTAAAAATAATATCGCTTCCTATGATCTTGTAAGAAAAATGAGAGCAAGTTTTTGGGTTTTAGCGCCTCTTATTTTAAGGCATGGAGAAGCAAAAGTTTCTCTTCCAGGTGGTTGCGCAATAGGTATAAGGCCGATCAATTTCTACTTATCAATATTGGAGAAAATGGGCGCTACAATAAAAATAAAAGATGGTTACGTTCAAGCATCAGTTAAAAGTAACTTAAGACCTATAGATCATAAATTAGCTTTTCCATCTGTTGGAGTTACTCATTTTTTTCTAATGATTTCATCCTTAATTGAAGGTGAGTCAATAATTAGGAATGCAGCAATGGAGCCAGAAATTATTTCACTTGCTAATATGCTAAATAAAATGGGCGCTAAAATTACAGGTCACGGAACTAATCAAATTATTATTAATGGATGTTCAAAGTTAAAGGGCGCGGACATAACAATACCACCTGACCGAATTGAAGCGGGAACTTTTGCTATAGCTGTAGCTACAACAGGTGGAAAATTAAAATTAAAGTCCATTAATATTAAAGAAATTGAGACATTAAAAAATGTATTACAAAATACTGGTGTAGAAATAAAATCATCTGAAAACTTTATAGAAATTATAAAGAAGAATAGAGAAATACATCCAACAGACATTGAAACAAAACCATACCCAGGTTTTCCCACAGACTTACAGGCGCAATTTATGGCCCTTATGGCCTATTCAAACGGTAGAAGTAAAATAAAAGAAACTATTTTTGAAAATAGATTTATGCATGTTCAAGAGCTTGTAAGATTAGGAGCAAAAATTGAACTTAACAGTGATACGGCTATTGTAAACGGAGTAAAAAAACTTTACGGAGCACCTTTAATGGCAACTGATTTAAGAGCCTCAGCATCATTAATAATTGGCGCCTTGAGAGCAGAAGGAACTTCAACTATAAGACGAGTATATCATTTAGATAGAGGTTTTGATAAAATAGAAAAGAAACTTAGCTCATGTGGAGCAATAATAGAGAGAAAAAGAGATAAGGATGAGTAATATTTTAAAATTAATAGCTCAAGATGATGAACAGCTTACTATTATTTCATCTTTAGCCCAAGACTCTATTATTAAATCTAATGAAATGGGCTATGATAAAAAAACCAAAAGATTTGCATTATTGATCAATAGGTACCGACATGAGGAAGAAAGCCCATCCAGAATTAGAACCGCTATTCATTTCGATTATGTTGAATCAGTGAAATCAGTTGGTATTGATAAACTATCTAAGGACGACATTCTTGTACTTCTGGCAATAAGATTTGAGGAAAAATCAAAACCAAGCGGTTCAATTTTTTTAGAATTTTCTAATAATAAATCTATAACTTTTGATGTAGAAAGTATTGAGGCATTCCTAACCGATATGGGAGAGCCATGGAAAATTCCTAATAAACCTGTCCATGACGAGGGTTAATATGGTTAAAATTATTAAATATAGTGAAAAAAACTTTAGTTCTAATCTTGAAAGAAGAATTAATTTAAAAAGACTTCAGTCAAGTAAAATTGAATTAGCGGTTAAAAAAATTCTCAATGATATAAAAAGGAATAAAGACAAAGCTCTTTTTAAATATGCACAAAAATTTGATAATGTTAAAGATCCTCATAAAGATCTTAAGATAAAATCCAGCGAAATAAAAAAAGCTAAGGATTTATGCACTAGCGATAGTATCAAAGCCTTGAAACTAGCAGCCAATCGTATTGAGAAATTTCATAAAAACCAAATGCCTAAAAATGCTGTATATAAAGACAAAGAAGGAATGAATATAAAAACACGTTGGCTTCCAATAGAAAAAGCCGGTGTTTATGCTCCTGGAGGCAAAGCATCATATCCAAGCTCAGTTCTAATGAGCGCAATTCCTGCAAAAGTAGCTGGTGTTAAAGAAATAATAATGACAGTTCCCTCTTCCTCTGGAAAGATTAATCCACTTACATTAGTTGCTGCTGAACTCTGTGGAATTAAAAAAATTTTTCGTGTTGGTGGTGCTCAAGCAATAGGTGCATTAACTTATGGAACAGAAACTATAGATCCAGTTGATGTTATAGTTGGCCCTGGAAATCAATGGGTTGCCGAAGCAAAAAAACAAGTAATCAGAGATGTAAATATTGACATGTTTGCAGGACCAAGTGAAGTTCTTATAGTTGCTGATAAATCAAATAATCCAGAATGGGTAGCTTATGACATGTTAGCTCAATCCGAACATGATGAATCTGCTCAATCAATTTTAATAACTGATAATGATTTATTTGCTAAAGACGTCAGCAATAATATTAAATCAATTATAAAAACGTCTAATAGATCAGACATAATAAAAAAGAGTATTAATAGGAATGGATTAATTATCATTATTAAGGACCTAAAAAAATCTTATGATTTAATTAATAAAATTGCTCCTGAACATCTCTCTCTAATGTTTAAGGATGCTCATAAAATTGAAAAAAATATAATTAATGCGGGTGTTATCTTTTTGGGAAAGTGGACGCCTGAGGCAATGGGTGATTATATTATGGGACCAAGTCATGTCCTACCAACGAATGGTGCATCTAAAAATTCTTCCGGTTTATCTGTTTATAATTTTATTAAAAAAATATCTTCAATAAAAAATAGTCAAAAAACCATTAAAATACTTGGTCCGTCTGCAAGAATCATTGCTGAGTGCGAGGGTTTAGATGCTCATGCTAAATCTATACAGGTAAGATTAAATGGAAAGTAATAAAATCTTTAAGATAGAGATTAGTGATACTAATAAAAATAAATTAAATGAATTTGTTAGTTATGAGAGAGAAGCAGCTATATACGATCTAATTACTGAAAATTCATTTGAAATAAAAAATAATAAAAGTAGCGGGCCATTTAATATGAGCATCTCTATTGAAGAGGGAATACTTGCTATAATATTAAAAAATAAAGATAGAGAGATTATTTATCAATTTAATAGTTCAATTAGTGGGTTAAAGAAAATATTCAAAGATTATCATAACGCATGTTCAAACTATTATGAGTCAATCAAAGATGGTTCAGTTGAAAAAATTGAGGGCATAGAAAAAGTAAGAAGAAAAATCCATGATAATGGTGCTAGAGATTTGTCATTTATATTAAATAAGGATTTTATTATTGACGAAAATACCTCACGAAGATTGTTCACATTAATGTATTCACTTTACATTTAAATTTACTAAAAAAGATTCACTACTTTAATAAGTTATTTTTGTTTGCTATAAGAGATTTTTACTAAATGGAGACTTTGTGGCTAAAGAAGAATTATTAGAATTTCCTGGTACAGTATTAGAGCTTTTACCTAATGCTACCTTCAAGGTAAAACTTGATAACGATCATGAAATAATTGCCCATACAGCTGGTAAGATGAGAAAGAATAGAATTCGTGTTCTAGCTGGAGATCAAGTTACGGTTGAAATGACACCATATGATCTTACAAAAGGGCGTATAACATACAGACATAAATAATTTAGTGATTATTAAATGACTAATTCCAAATGTCCAAATTGTAAAAAAATCGCAAATAAAGATTTCTTTCCTTTTTGCTCAAAGAGATGTTCACAAGTAGATCTAAATAGATGGCTGGGTGAAAGCTATCATATTGATAATAATCAGAAAAAAATTGATATTTAAATATAGTATATTTAAGCTTGTCTCTTAGTAACGGACGGTTATATTACCAATATTATATGGTAATATTTATTTATTTGCCCAGGTAGCTCAGTTGGTAGAGCAGCGGACTGAAAATCCGCGTGTCGGTGGTTCAAATCCGCCCCTGGGCACCATTAGAGAAAGACTAATGTTGAAAAAAATATTTTTACTTACAGCAATTATATTAATTTGCTCGTCTTGCGAGTCACCAACCACCATTACAAGTAGAGGTCTCGATTCAGATAACGAAAAAGAAAAAGCTATAATGCAAGGAATAGCTCTTGAGACATATTATAAGCGTGTTGAAAAATTGAATAATATTGCTTGGCCAATCCTTTCATCATCACTTGATTTTTGTAAAAAAGATATAACTGACTCTATTGGGATTGAAGTTATATCCCTTAATGAAATTGATAAAGGTTATAAAAATGCTGCTTCAGAAAAGATAGGTTTAACAAGTGAGCCACAGATATTATATGTAATAAAGTCATCCCCAGCAGATTTATCTGGCTTAAAGAAAAAGGATAAAATTATAGAAATAAGCTCCTCTCAGTATAGTTGGAATGGTGAAGATATTATAAAAAATACCAGAAAAAGAATTTTTGGTAAAAATAAAATTAAAGTTAAAGTTGAAAGAGATAATGAAATTCAAGTATTTGAAATTAATCCAGTTAAAATTTGTAATCATAGAATTATTTTAAGGCAGGATAACTCACTAAACGCTTTTGCTGATGGTAAAAATATATATATAACCCAAGGAATGCTTAGATTTATTGAAGAAGATAAAGAATTGCAAATGGTTATAGCTCATGAATTAGCTCATAATATTGAGGGGCATATTGAAAAAAAGACAAATAATTATTTATTAGGAACAATTGTAGACCTTGCAGCTGCAGGTGCAGGTGTAAATACAAGAGGTACATTTGGTAGTCTAGGGGCGCAAATGTACAGTCAGGATTTTGAACGAGAAGCTGATTATGTTGGAATGTATATTCTTGCTAATTCAGGAATTGAAAGAGAGGGTGTAGCAAACTTCTGGAGGCGAATGTCTGTAGAAAATCCTAGATCAATTTCCTATGCCTCAACGCACCCCTCCTCATCAGAAAGATGGGTAAATATAGAGGCCGTTAACAAAGAAATAGATAAAAAAATTCTAAAATCAGAATCTCTTTTTCCTGAGAGAATTCAGATAGAAGATTAAATATTTCCTAATAATCTTTTTATTTAAGTTAAATTAGTTTATTTTATAATTATGAAATTTATTATTAATATTCTCTGTTATGGTCTTGGTGCTATGTGGCTCATTCTTGGTTTGGTGGGTGTATACGATCCAAACATTTTTGCAAAGAATGATATTGTAAGCCTAAATGTTGTTATACAAAGTGAAGCAGGTGCTAGTGAAATAAGAGCTCTTGCTGGAATGTTTTCATTTATGGGTCTTGGTATACTTCTTGCAACCCATCAGCCTGATGCAAGAAGGGGTTGGTTTAGTGTTTTTAGTTTGTTAATGCTAGGGCTTGCTGTAGGAAGATCGGTAGGATTTTTACCTTATTTTGAAGGTATCGAAGAAAAAAGAGTTGTTTATGCAGGTGTTGAGTACGTTATGGCACTTATTTTTTTTATTAAATCTAAAATATAGTTTAATCAATAGCCTGGTACATGGCCACTCTTAAATCATCGTTTATAGGCCACATTGATCCTAAGTATTGAGTCATAATAATACCCACAAGATCTTCATCAGGATCAACCCAGAAATATGTTGAAGCAGCTCCAGCCCAACCAAATTCATTTTCTCCAGTTTGAGACATCATTTGTCCTCTATCCAACATAGTTCTTCCTATTAAATTCCATCCATAACCTGCCAACGGTAAAGGGCCTAACATAAGAGGAAGCTGAGTATTAGGAATTCGATTAATTTTCATAAATTCAACCATATTTCTTGATAGTAAAGTCTCACCACTTTTAGATTTACCTGATAATAGCATTCTAGCAAAAGATAAATAATCTTGTGATGTTGAAAATAAACCAGTACCCCCTCTTCTAAATGTTTCACCTTTATTAGAAGGGTTGTGAG
>Ga0222719_10002446_pt1 | contig 16939 bp, 9 predicted proteins | sample C33_34DmetaG_FD_165039 | JGI IMG/M metagenome (GOLD analysis project Ga0222719, IMG submission 165039) | Estuarine water microbial communities from San Francisco Bay, California, United States - C33_34D | ecosystem: Environmental > Aquatic > Marine > Unclassified | place: USA: California... | reverse complement strand
GTTGACGAGTTTCAATCACGCCATTTGCTTCGAATGTTTCCTTCGCAATTGATAGTGCATCTCTTTCATTAGTACCAGTAATATCCATGAGTTTGAATTCACGTTCACCAGTTCTAAATCTTAATCCATTCCTCTGTGATGGTATGAAGAATGATCCTTCGACAACACCGTTAGCATTCGTAAATAGAGTTGATGGTCCATCAGGATGCTGAGTTAAGTTGTTAGTTCTATTACCGTACTCAGCAGTAGTACTAGCAAATCTTTGGAAGTTTTCTGATTTTACCCAATCATTTACAGCTACACCATCAAATCTTGGCCACATCTGAACGTTAGGTGCTAGACCTTCAGCTCTGAAGTATATTTGCTTAGATCTCATAAATGGAATAATAGCGATGTTGACTACACGGTCACCGATAACTTGACGAATCGTTTCATCTTGTACTACCCTGTTACGTTGAGTAGTAATACGATTTCCCGCTCGAGTTGTACGTGAGTTAGTAATCTGACCAAGTCTAAGGTTGTTAACATTATTACCTTGCCATGCCCAGTTCCAGTTATTGAATAAGAAGGCTTGAGTAGTATTCAAACGTATACCACCATCGAATACTCGAGGCGCGGTGTATACTGTTTCTTTCCATTCATCAGAAGCTGGAGATAATGTAAGATTACCTTGATGTGTAATAACAGCAAACGGGTTGACATTAATAGTCTGCGAAACTTCTGGCTGATCAATGAGCGTAACTTCATTATACTTAATATAAACGTTGTCGCCTTTCAATACAGCATTCGTAGATAAATCAGAATCATATATGAGGCGGACATTTTCTTCGTTGAAAGTTGGTCTCATAATACGATCAAGCGGATCAATCGATGATCTAAATTCTGGGCTAGAAGTAAAAGAAGCTGAGTGGTCACTAAAGTTATCAACTAAGAATCCTGATTTAGAACGATCATTTCCTGCTGAATCAAATACTGCTAAGTTATTAACGTCAACTTCTAATAAGCTAAGAGCAGTTGCTTCTTCGAGTCTATCTACACGCTCTTCTAACCGTTGAATATCGGCCATTGTGAATCCTTTAGATTCAATATTACGCGTGATCATATCAGTAATGCTTTTAGAACCAGCGTTCATTTCTAAACGATAAAGCTCTAAGGTATTTTTTGGAGTTGGAGCAAACTGCGGTGATAATGAAGGTGTACCAGAAATGATTGATAAGTTTGCTTCTTGGTCAATGACCAATTTATCATATCTAGGAAGGAAATATTCTGTATCAGCTGTAATCAAGCTAGTATTGATAGGTAACTCATTTACTCGTGCAGTAGCACCTGAGAAATTTGCACCAGTATCATCTTTACGTGATCTGAAATCAATGACATCTGTCAATGGTATCTTAGTAACACCATCCGCAAGTGTATGTGTAGGAATATCACCATAATCTACTTGACCAGTATATGAGCTAGCAGCGAAGTAATGACCAGTAGCTGCATGCGCAAAATATTTGAAACGTACAAAGATATTTCCGATAGGTGTCTTTGCATTTGATTTTAGAATCAAACGGCCTACATCATAGAAGTTATCTCTAGCGCCGTTATCTGCAACAAAGTCTGCACTTAAATCTGCGCCGTCTGAGTCTACTGCACGAATACGATCTACTGAATAAACATCAGCTTTTCCTAAACTAACATATGGTGCACCTGTAGCCGGAGTGTTAATGGTAGTTGTTACAGTTGTATTAGTTAAAGTTTTCTGACGCAAGATACCATCTTTTTGTACTTGTGCTATAACTTCAACAGCGACACTAGCAGGACCACCAGTAATAGAGGCTGACGATTGATTACTACCGGATATCGTCACTGAAGCAGGTGTAAATGAACCACCAGCTACTTGAGAAAATACCCATTGATTACTATTAGTAAATGATTCGTTAGTGCCGAGTGTAGGGAACGTAGCATTACCATTACCATCAGTATTAGCAGTTAAGCGTCGCTGTGTAGTCAGTACGACATCTGAAATACTTTTTACACGAATTTGCGGGAAATCGAACAAAAGGTTATTATTAGAGGCATCCTTAATAACAGCAATAGTATTTTCTAATTCTAAGTTAGCAAATGATGTTCCTGATGTACCAATTGATTTAACATCTCTAAAGCTTTGGCCGGTGTTCATCTGAATATCCATAAGATAATACCGATAATTAGCGCCATCTTCTTCTACAGATTTTACTCTAGCTGTACCAATTGTTACTCCACCATATCCGCTATCATCACGTAAATCTTGATTTTGGAAATCTTCGATATCTGGTAGACCATTAATTTGGTTAACGATAACGTAGTTACCAAATCCAACAGCAATTGGTTCATTCTGTAAAGTTACAGAAGTTAATGCTCTATCAACTTTAATCGTGGTTGGATCTGATTTATTCGCTCTATATCCATTAACATACGCAGTACCAGGAGAAATATTAAGATTAAATTCTGTACCATTAGCTGAATCATAATGGATCTTAAATGGCTTTTTAACGAAATCTCCATTGATTTCTTGAGTTTTAATTGCATCGAATTCAGCAATTTTATTGTACTCATCAGTGCCAGTTACTGTTTCAATAAGTTGACCATCTCTAATCTTACCATAAAAAACAAATGTATCAGCAGAATCTTTTAGAGATTCAGTTGTGAGTGTTAATTGAATACGATATCTATCAGCTCCAGGCGCTGTCAAGTTTGGCAAAGTGCCTTGATTATCATATAGTGCTAAAGTGTCACTGACAGTTACAATATCTTGGTTGACTACAAATCCAACATTTTCATCAGGAGATGAGTCATATTTCGAAATCATTACCTCTTGTTGATCAGCTTGTACAAAATGGCCTTGAGTGAAGAATGTGCCAGTTTGCATGGAAGCTTTGGTTCCACGACCCACTGCCCTATTTGCATTGGTATTTGTTGATTGAACTGCTAGTGTTACACCACTCGATGCACCGACAATGTTTTCTCCAGGTGACATACGAATAGCATTTAGTCCAATATTTCCAGATGCTCTATTTGTATATTGTATGTAAAGTGTTGCTGGATCAGAACCAGAAACCGGTAATACTTCTAAAACCTTTGCAGCAATACCTGAAGTTTGGCCAGTAAAAGTATCACCGATCATCGATGAGGTATCAGATGGTAAATTAGTAGTTGAAGCGATTTTAATAAATTCGTACTTATTATTAACTGTCATACCACCAGGTACGACTGATGCTCCTTCTCTAAAGATATTTCTGCCAAACCGCTCAATTTCTTTTTGAATGATAGTTTGCATTTGCGTAAGTTCACGCGCTTGCAATTGCTTACCACTATTGAATAAGATACGATGATAGTGATCGCTATCTTTAAAATCATCTTTATATGTTGTAGCAAATGAGCTAGTAGTGAACGTATTCGGCATTTCGTATCCTTAAAACTGAATAATAACTTTTACGTCTTCGGCTTGTACATTGGATCTCGCAACAGCTGCTCTATTATCTATGTATAATATCTCACCGGTATTAGGATCAACGTCCGGAGGAATCAATGCAGAATCAATAATACCTTGACCTACACCGTTTGTTTCGTTAATCACTTCTCCATCTTGGAAAGATGCAAATCCAGTTGTAGTAGTTTGGTGATAATAAATTTCATTTGAATCAATATTATCAATATAAGCTTCAGCGAGTGTAATCTGTCCGCGAATGATCTTATCCTTAGTGAATCCTTGCACAGTGCTAGATAGTGTTAGTTTATTTAGTGTATTACCGGTAGTTGCTGTGAAGATAGCACCGTTCTTATCTTTAATATCTTTAATTAGTGTCACCTGTCTAAAGTCTTGATCAATAATAAAGTTACTATCTGTACCTTCGATACGCGAATGGAACATAATAGCTGCAGACTTTAGATCGACTCGGGCATCTGCACCAATACCAGAATCTGCACCAATAACGGCTCGAGCAGTAGCACCTTGGCCACCACCTCCGGTAATTGTGACAGTAGCTCGTGTATAACCACTACCAAGTTTTTGTGTTGTACCACTATCGATCATCTTGATATAAGCTAGAGTACCAGTAGCTGAATCGATACGGGCCCGCGCCGCGGCACCTGAACCAGATCCTTGTGCACCGGTAATGATGACATTTGGATTTGATGTGTAACCAGATCCAACTCCTGTGATGATAACTGATGTGACAGCACCTACTAGTGCAGTGTCTTGGATCTCTTCTTGTTTTAACTGAATACCAGTGGATGATGAATCAGTAGGCTCTTGTTTCTTAACAGGCAAGAAGTTTGATGACATAAAGTTATTAGCACGTGAAGCACTTACAGTAAATAGGAATTTCCATACATAACCATCAGATAATCTAAATGAATCGTTATTTGATCCAGTCGGTTCAACAGTAGAAGCTACAGCAACACCAGCGTTATTACGTCCAGTCTCGAGACAGATATAAACGTTATTATTATCATTCATTACATAATATGGCTGTGCTGGATAACCAGATGTGGTGTTATCATACTGTGAATAGATCGTACCATTTGACCAGTTATGACGTGGAACGACCAATGATGTGGCTTGTACCTTCTTCACTGACTGCATTTGTGAACGTGCAGCTGCTACTTCACCAGCAGTGTTAACTGGTGTTGGTACAGTGTCTGAACTATCCCAAATCTCAGATCTACCAATACCAATATAGTATCTTGAAGTTTGATTGGCAAACTGATCAAAAAACTGTCTTGCGAGTAGGGTTCTAAGTGCGTCGGTTACAATAGCTGGCATAATTTATTCCTTATTAACTTTCTACAAATCTTACTATTACGATATGATCTTCGGTATCTAATCCTGTGTCATTATCAAGAGTTACTTTCAATCTATCTCCTGCAGCAAACGTTGCACTGAACGTGCCAGATAATCCTACTGCGCCTGCAGCGGTGACTTCTACCGAAATGCCTGATTGATATGAGTTATTTTTATATAATGCTGCTGAGTGCGTTAGACTACCACCAGCGAATGCATTTGTTTGTGATGATACTGTGATATGTGTTACCGTACCTGCAACTGGCATTACAATACCAGTTAATATATCAGAACCGTTAGGACCTACAACACCTGTTGCACTTCCAGCTCCGCTCAATACTGCATTTAATCCGAACTGAATATATTGTGCATTCGTAGCTGCAGCAGCGGCAGTAGCAGCGTAACTACCAGCAGAATCGACAGCGAACCAACCATTAGAATCAGCAAATTCAAATTTATTTTGATCCGTATTATAGTGCATTGCACCTTTACGGAATGTGTCACTATAGAATGCATTTGTTCTATACTGAGTTCTTTCAGTATCAGTGTTGTGTGGCAACATTACCAAGCCACCTTCACCGAATCGAGACATTGCACCACCAGCTGGTGTATTGGTTCTTACAAACCAATCATTATCTACATCGTCAGTAGTTCTAAGCGCTATAGCATTAGCATTGATAGTTAATCCGTTTGGTGTTAAATGATTTGACTTTGTAATATTTGGTGCACCAAGCGCTGAATCAAAGAATAACCTTTGGCCAGAATCAAGGACTAGTGCATCATTAACACCTAAAGTACCACCGCCAAATCTAAATTCACTATTCTCGTATCGTAGTTCACCTCCACCAAGGAAGATAGTAGTACCACTCAGATGCAAGTCTTTCCATTTTTTCGTTGATGTACCAAGATCATAAGTCTCATTAACATGTGGTACAAAATCTCTATTCACATGATCAAAGTTACTATCGATTTGAGCTTGTACTTCTGTAGCATCTGTGAATGATGATTGTAGTTGAGCAAGAGTTTGACCACCCAATGTTTCTGCATCGACATTTAGATTATTGATAAACCCTAAATCAACTCTATTATCAATGGCGGTATTTGCTCGAGCTGTTGTAAAGTATAAGTTAGTTGGTCCTGCACCACCATTTGATTGTGCAGAATCTTCAAGAACGTCATCAGTAGTTGTAGTTGTTAATTGTGAAACATCTCTGAGCAACCCAAAAATATTACTATCACGAGAAGCAATATCTCGTGCAAAATTTGAATCAAAACTTGAATCAACTTGTGCTTTTAATAAGAACATGTTTAATGCACGTGCAGAATCCAATCCACCATCAGCACGTGCGTTAACATACGCGCTATCAATATATGCAGTTACATCAGCTGAATCCAAAGTAATTCGTACCATACGTGCAGAGTCAATAAATCCTCTGTCGAACATGGCTTTAATAGCAGCTGCAGAATCAAGTAGTTTAGTTCCAGCACCTTTCACACCTAATACCGTATCTCTATTGATATCGGATAATAACGCTATAGTGCCTGTACTATCTGGTATCGTAACGATATTGATCTGAGTCGGATCTTCAGGAACAAGGCGAGTCACCGTATTAAATGAATCCTTTGTAGCACCGTCAAATAAAATACCGTCAAATCCAAATCCAACACCATTACTGTTTACACTCGCCAAATTTAATTGTAGTGAGAGTGCAGTAATATTTGAATAGATCTCAGTAAAGTTAGCGTTGATCTTGGTGGCGCCGGTTCTTAGATCGTCGCCAGTTCCATCATTACCTACGGTACCGGTATTTACTATTTGTTGTGCCATATTTTACCTACTGTTCGAATTATTCTTATTTATATACTTTAACCATACAATTAGATGTTTGATGGCAGTTTATTGTCTATGTGATAACCACGAGCAACATAATCTTCTTCGACATACGGTCTCTCATATGTTTGGAATCTTCTCATATCATAACGCTCAAATGTATTATCATATGTAACTGCCACAGTAGCAGAATCTAAATTATCATAAGTGACACCCCAGTCTGCCCACTCTTTTAGATCCTTATATACACCCATGATGTCTTGAATTGATGGATATAATTTACTACCAACTGCAACAGCCGCATCAGAGTCAGCAAAATAATCAATGCGACGATATGGATTTGTTCTATATTGAGGTGCACTAATATGAAACTTATTCTGAAATAGAGGTTTAGGTCCAACACCAGGATTATTAAGGTGCGTTACTTCGCCTTGGGCTTGAGGAGGACTTTGAATCTGTATAGCAGCGGCGCTATCAATTACAAAAAAGATATTCTTAAAGGGATCAGGTATTGATTCATCAGTGATCATAGTGATCGTATCAGTACCTTCAATCGAAACTTCATTTGATAAGAAGAAACCTGTTGGATGTACATATTTTCTCCATAGATCTTCCCATGCATTGAATGATAATGGAGATTTAATTAAGATAGAAAATATCTGATACTTGCCACCATCTTGAATTCTCTTATTGTACTCTGTACCAATATGCGATGTGCCTACATTAAATAGCTCGTCTTTCGGATATTTGATTTCAACTTCAGTATCAAAGAAAGCTCTAAAGAAACCTTCGCCTGAATACAATGAACCTTTGACTCGAAAGAAGTTACCGAAGTTTCGTATGGCTTCTCGTGGAAACTTGAATCTACCTTGTGATACACCTAATGCTAGCGTATCGAACATCTGATCGAGACGAGATAGGCTTGCATCTTCTACATCTTTGATGGTATTAAGTTCATGAATGATTCCATCAAAATTGGTATCTGAATCCAAAAACTCATAGTAACCCTCTAAGAACGCAACAAGGTTGGGGTAGTCTTCGCGAAAGTATTCAGGTAATACTTCATCGACTATACCACGCCTAAAATTGATGTCAATTCTATCAAAATGTTTTTCGGTTTCGCTAGACGCCATTAGTTATCAACTTCAAGTGTAGTAGTTTGTCTGTCTAAGAGTGCTGATGCTGATGAATTATTTGTATCGATACCAAGCACATAGTTTCTTAATGGTTTAACAAAGCTTTGATTTTCTGGAAATACGGATACTTTAATATACGTAGTACCAAATAGAAGTTTTTGTGGATTGAATCCCAGTATCTCGACTACACCAGTAGCAGCATTATATTGACCTGCATTATCTTGTAATACATTACCAGACAAATCGTAGATTTGCAGTTTATTGCTACTAAGTTTATTTCTTAGCTGTGCAACAACTCCTCTAAACTGGAAGGTATCAGATATGAGTTGAGCTTCAACATCATCTGGATCTGCAATCCTCATAGGGAATTTTAATGTGTGTGATGTGGTTTGACCAACTGTGGGAGTAAATCGTAGTTGGCATTTAACGTCAGTCCGCGAAGATAAGATTGCTGGACTCAATGCATCAATCTCTGTCAACATATTCGATCTACGGAATACCGCATCAAATGTTCCAAGATTATTTGCAAAATAATTAGTTTGGAAATTATACACATCTTGTTCTACAGATGCTAGAGTTCTACCAGTCAATGCTGGATCGAAGTTAAATACGGTATTCAGTTCTATAAACACTTCTGTTGGTTCAATGAACTTTGAAGTGATAGACATTACAGATAAGTTATCTGTAAAGTTGTTTACGATATTATTTTCGATTACTGTCTTAGCAGCAGCTGGAGTTCCTGATTTATATTTAATTGATATATATGCAGTACCGTAATCAACTGGTACATTCTGATCTCCACTCCATACTGTAACATCCTCAATATCAGTAAAATTACTTTGTATCGTAGCTTTATAATCAAGTGAAGTTACGAGCCTTTGCTGAGTCGCATATGCATAAGGAGCTAGGTTTTTAATTGATTCAATTGATTGCTTATTTGCACCACCAGTTGATTCAGATGACGTCACCGCAGTAACTGGATAATTTACACCTAACACATTCACTGTTCCTGTTGGTGTAAATACTGTGGCATCATTTCCATCAGGTCCTGCTGTAGAGAGATATGTAATTACGATCTTATTACCAGGATCTGGAGACTTGCCGAAAGAAATACCATCACCAAAGTTTACTTCGAAGTAACCATTTGGCGCTTCTCTAATTGTGAATAGCTCTGAATCTGGAGTAATTTGAACTGCATCTTTTACAGGAGAATAGCTAGTAAAATTAGATGAGCTTGCTGTATCATAGACTTCAATAATTGCTGTAGACTTGTCCATCTTATTATCAGGTATAACATAAATTTGTCGTTCTTCTTTTTCACCTACTAAGAATGTCTTTGTTTTTTCTTTTCCTTCATATACAGGTATATCATTTGATCCAGCTGCAGTTTCTAAAGTATAAACACCTGTACCATCGTCTCTTGCAGTATATGCTTCGAGTGTTCTATAAGTATATGTCACTCCATCAATTTGAGAAGTGAATGTTAATCCTCGTGGTACAATAACTGTAGTTCTACGATTCGCGACACCTGCGAGACTAAATGATATGTTTAAGAGTGCACGTGATGCAACCATAGAGCGAACATCATAACCCAATGCTTCGGCGTGTGATACAACAGAACTACGTAATTGCGCAGTATTTAAGAAAGCTTCATTCAAGGCAAAGTTTGCGGTGAGGCCATTGATATGTGTATTATAAGCTAGAACATCGAGGATATTATTTAATCCTGATGCATCAAAATCATAGTCAGCATATTCACTTTTATTTTGAAAATATGTTTTCAGTCTTCCTTTGATATTTTCAAAATCTAAATCTGATGATTTGATTGTAGTAGCCATTTATCTAAGCCTCGCTAAATCTACGTCAAGAGATACTACCTCTCCAACGTTTTGTACTTCGAATGTAATTGTTGCTCGTATTTCATTCCTGTCTGGATAGGTTGTAAAATCAATTTCAAGAACTCTAGCTCTTGGTTCATATCTTTTAATAGCCGTATCAATCAATTCAGCCATTACTTCAGGTTGGTAGTCTGTATCTAGTTCAAATAACGCCACGCCTAGATTTGCACCAAAGTTTGGCTGAAATGGCTTTTCAGCTCTACCTGTCATTAATAGGTTTTTTACAGCTTGTTTAACTGCAGCAACCTCAAGTTTTTTATAAACATCACCTGATGGCTTTGCCGTAAATGTTAAATCTAAATCACTATAACTACGACCAATCGCTTGGTTTATAGTTCTCTTACTTAGATTTCCATCTTCAAGTGAATACGCTCTAGCCATCTTCTTTCCTAACTAATAGGTCTATTTATATTAGTTCTGTAAGCTCGCCAGTAGTTAAAACACTATGATTATATCTAGTTTCTAACTGATTTGTGTAATTAACTTCCCATGATGGCACGATAACTGGTGTGATAATTGTTAATTGAGTGGTCAAAGAACCATCAGGATTAAACCTATCATAACCTAAAATCATCTTTTCAAATCCAGAGTTTTCTTTCAAATATACTGCAGCATCAAATGTTTTCTCTTGTGATATAAGTCCATCGAGTCCACGTAACTCGTAAACGACCGCTCTTCCTTTTGATTTCAAATAATTAATATCATCAATCGTCATCTCTTCGTTTGGAGCCGGTTTATATAAACCTTCAACAACAACCATACGATGATTGTTAAACATCTTTTGATTGGTTTGTATTTTTCGCATTAAGCTTGCGTGTATAGCATAATTCTTTGCCAAATCAAGTCTCTCAGTATCGTCAGTGATATGATTCATATTTCCTGCTGAGCCATAACCACCTAAAAATTTGCCCATTGTAATACCTGGTCCAAGTTTTGTATATGGAGTTATTTTACCAGCTCGTTCAGGATTATAAGCTGGATCAATATTAAATACACCAGATGGCACTTTACCGCTACCAGCTACAGTTTTTACACCAGCGCCTTTAGCATTACCTATTGAATTTGTTCCTCGTACTTTACTATCACTCCGGTTTACTATTTTTCCAATATTAAATGGACTTGGTGTTTGCGCTGCATAATCAGCCGATAATTTACCTTCGGTAACTTGTGCACTTGTGAAGTCGGTATTCTTCATGTTCGCTGGATCTCGTAACTTAGCTCTGATTTCTGGTGTACTTAACTTACGAGATGATAGATTTCCATATGGTGTTGTTTTATCTATTGCATTTTTCAAATCATCGCTAATATCAATACGAACGTTTCTTACACCAAAACTACCTTTATGTAAGTACTCATCAGCTTCAGCACTATTTACACGTGTAGTTGCAGTCGTACTGTTAGATCCGTCTAGGACTCGAGTAGTTGCATCAACTACAATATCTGCTGTATTATCGGTTGCAGCTGTATAACCTGGAGATGCACCAACATCACCATGGAAATCTCCATAACTTTGACTATGTGCAGTGTCAGCATTGATAGCATGAGTTGCCGTACCTTGTAAATCACCATATACGACAGGAATGTTCATATGACCACTAGTAACCTGTGTATCATTATAAATGGTAGGTACTGTTACAGTATCACCAACATCTACAGAATGTCCAGTATACATGTTATAGTTGTGCATTATAATATTTTCACCACCTATAATACCTTCATCACCTGTAGCTGTCAAGTCTCTCGCTAATACGTTTATATTATCAGCTGACGTAGTAAATGTATTTGTAGTTGTAATAATGAAGTCGCCAACGAGATCACCAGTACCGTCATCAGGATCTTTATATCCTACAAAGATTTCTTTATCGCCTTCTACATATTCAGAAGATGCACCCTTTGTAATTGATGTCTTATCTCGTAATATGGTTTCTGACATACTACCGGCCACATATTCTGTTTTATTTTGAATTACTGTTGATTCATAATTTTTCGTTATGGTTTGACGTACACCACCCTTGATGTTTTCAACTTTATCTCCACCAGTTACAATATTATAGTTACCGCCAACATTTAAATCAAAATCACCAGCAACATTTAACTTTAGATTACCATTATAAAATATCTCACCGTTACCTTCGATAACTACCTTCTCATCTCCACCTGATACGCGAATAGTATTATTCACAGATGATATGATAACGGTGCCGTCAGGTCGCATCTCTACTCCAGCACCAGTTTTGTGCCTGAATAACATACGTTCATTTCCTGGTGTATCATCGATCTCAGTTACATGGCCACTAATTGACTCTCGCACTTGATTTAGTGGATATTGAGATACAGTTCCAGGTCTTAATCCTAAATCAAGAGCAACATGACCACCACCAATATAAATGTTATTTCTTTTTATACCTCGTGCAGCATAGTTAGTTGTTGCTTGACCCATATATTGTTTGCGTGGGAATACCTTTTCAGGATCTTTAAATCCATCACGTTGAACGGTACCAGAATTTTCATCTAAATCTATTTCGTAACTCATTTGTTCCAACTCTTAGTTTTAGTATCGTAATTATAACCATTATCAATTAGCTTTTGTCTCGTAGAGCTCGCAGTTTTTTGTGCTGCCTCGAATATATTATTAGAACTCTTGATATTATCTGCAAAGTCGCCAAATAATCCTGTGCCAATCTTACTAGCTTCTTTAATCTTTGAATCAAGGTCGACTTTACCAGTCTTAATGTCATTAACTGCTTGATCTAGTTTCTTCTTGTCTTCATCTATATCTACTTTTTCTGGTATAACTACCTTTTTCAAATCATCTAGAGACCGAGGTATATTAGGATCTGGAACGCCTTGGACATTTACAGGTGCTGGTTCTTCTGCAACTTCTGCTGTTGTGGTCTTTACTTCTAAAGTTGTTCCATCATGTCTCTTTTGTGGTAAATTAGAAAATCCTACTTTATTTTGATATATACTCTCTTTATTAAACTTCTTTACATATTCTACACCGCTAAATCCTGGCTCTAATTTTCCAGATTGAATATCTTGTACAGTCAACACTTCACCGCCAGGCTTAACTCTAAACCAGCTCTCAATCAATATATCGAGTGATTTCCATTGATCAGGTGTTATAGCATTTGCGCTGTAATAGCTTTTCCATTTAGGATTTGATTTACTCTCGGTAGAACCTGCCATGATTTGAATATTGCATGCTCCAACTCGTAAAGCTTCATCATTAAAATCTCCCATTTCAAAATCTATCGGCCGACCTCGTATAACTTGACCATCTGGATATATGATATAATGGTGCTGTATTCCGGACTGTATAGCTTCAACTTCTGTAGGTATACTATTTGCTAATTTAAGATGCAATTCTTTTACTGTAAATGAAACATCTTTTGCATTACCTAACCAGCCAATAACCATATTCTGTAATTCGCGCGGACTATTAACTATCTCTAATTCAAATTCTTCTTGTGTAGTAATTGGCTCAAACTTATATGCTCGTGTATTTGTGTGACGGCCTGCAAACCCTTTTGCTAAGAGTTTTAGTTCTAATGATTGGAATGATGACACTGCATCTCCAATAGTGGCACCTTTTGACACAGACCTAGAGAGATTAGTTTCGCCATTTTCTTCAACTACATTGCGGCTAAAGAACTTTTCTCCACTAATTGGATCTGTAGCTTCACTTGTTGCATCTTGTATGCTTGTACCAAGATCTTTAAATGAACCGGTGCCCTGTGTTAATGACGCTAATGACCCCATCAGGTTGCCAAACTTTGCACCAATAGAACCCAAATCATCATTCAAAGAACCAAACGGGTTATCGAGTGCAACGTTCTCTGCTTTTTTGGCCGATTTAATAGCCTTTGTCATCTCAGCAACTGGATCTTTATCGATCTCTTTATTCACGACATCAGGTGCGGTAGATGTTGCTTTGTTTACTTCTTCGATCTGTTCCTTTGTTGCACCAACAACGTCAGTGAGAAGTTTCTTCTGTGCTTTTGGTGATGCTTGACTAATAGCAATTGTTAACTCTCCATCACCAGCACTCTTGCCAGTTATATCTGATTGAGATTGCTTTTTTGTATTCGTTTTTTGTATGCTAGCAGGACCATTATTAGTTAACTTAGCAACCATTGGTCCATCGAGTACTTTTTCTCCTGTGACACCTTGCGCACCAAGTTTTTTGAATCCACCTTTCTCCTCAAGATCGGCAGCTATCTCGATGGTTTCATTGGCCATCCGTGTCAAAACTAAACTAGCTCCAGCCGGTAATAATCCGGTAGAGTTAATCGCGCTAATCGCTTGCGCAGCTTGTGCCTTCATTTCCTCTTTATTGATTTTTTCTGTCATACTGTATCCATCTTAGATAATAGTTCTTTAGCTGATGCAACTCTGCGATTTGTAGATCCTGATGCTGGTCTTTCATAGTATTGTTCAAATACTTTAGTTGCGGTTTCAGTATCTTCTGCAGCTAATAATTTTGATAAACCAAAATAAGAATGCTTATATAATTCGTGTATAATAAAGTGTAGTTGTACATATAAGCTCGTTACCGGTAAATTATTTCTACGAGCAAATTCTTCTAATCTTGTTTTTCTGTCACCAGCTGCAGCACTTGGATTCCATTGTGCAATGCCAAATGATCCCTCTGCTTCATTAACAATTGTTGGATCAATATTATCTCCACTTTCAACTATAAGATTTCCTACTATACCTGCTGCCTGATGAGGTAAAAACGGCTCAGGTACTTCGTTTGATATAAAGAAGTTAAAACATCTTTCTTTATTATTACTACCAATAAGTTTTTCATCATCTATTCTACTTGCTGATATTACATTTCTAGTTGCTGGACTTCCATCAGGCCTTGATGGTATTTCATCTGGTGATACATTTGATTCTACCTGTTCGATATGCACAGGTTCAAATTTTGGTATTGATCCAATAACTAAAGGCAATTGAGAGTTTTTGCCATCTAAAAATATTCCATATACTTGTGCCATTGGTTTAATACCGGTATTAGCTCCAATACCGCTACTACCGCCTTCAGTAATCGGTGCAACTACTTGAGCCCATGGCAATGCGCCTAACGGTATATCTCCAGTATTAGCAGAATGCACACCAAATATACGTACTCGTACTCTTCCTAACTCAAGCGGATCATTAATATCAATGACAGTGCCGATAAACCATCGAGTAGTATCACCATAATAATCGATTTGTGAAGTTGGTATCATTATACACCTACATAATCTGCACTATTGATATTTGCTATCTTGACACATAATAAACTAACATCGTATCTCTCGCCCACCATACTGTGTTTAGCCGAGAATATAATGTAATCACCACTTTTTTTAGGATCTATTTTATTATTAGACATGCCTTGAGGAATGTTACCTAAGAATATCAGACGTATAGAGTTTCCAATTGTAAAATGATCACTTGTAGAACCGGAAGCGCGCAAGTACTCTCTACCAGCTACTCGTATTTGTATTGCGCTCTTTGCCATTAATTGTTTTAAGGCAGCATTGATTACCTTTTTTTTATGTGCACCAGCAGTTACTTCTTCATCATAGCTATTTCGTGAACCATCGAGTATGGTATAGGCCCCCGATGAAGCTATTGTGTGTATATAGCGTGATCTATAGTTTTGAATTTTTTCACCATCTATTTCAAAGTCTTCAGCAAGATTAAGTTGTTTTTGATTTGAATTTTTACTTTCTACTGAGGCTTGCATTTCCTTGACTGCGTCAAATTCTACATTCTCATAATTGGATGTCATTGTATTATAAAAATTATGTACTCCACCAACTAAACCTTTGTCAATGAGTTTTAACATGTTTTCGTTTTTTACATGTTTATAGTCTTGTATAGTAAAGAATCTTTTGTCTGTTGCTGCCATCGATGGTGTTTGACTGTAAATGTATGGTGTTCTTCTATTGATAGCAGGAGCAGAAAGCATATCAGATAGGTTTTGTAAAAAAAGACTTCGTGGACCAAATGTGGAATATAAGAAGAATGGATAACCTTCTTCGTTGGTCATCCTATTTTTAATCCATAACATAGCTTCAATAGGATTCATATTTGGTACGATGAGAGATATATCTCCTTGATAATCAATATCTTCGCTTGTCACAATCTCTTTATACAAATATTCCTTTGCTATATTTTTTATGATTTCTGACGGTTTGCCCGTATAATATTTGTTAACATTATGCAACTTTGATTTAAAGGCGCATTCTTCTGTAATGTGTAGTGTGATGACTTCGCTTTGATCATTTGTTTTTCGTGTACTTACAACTTCATCAATATTAAATAATTTAGAATATGCAGGAGCTTCAGGATTTCTCTTTATCTTTATTTCAAGATATTCTGCACCTTGAAAATCTGATCGATCGTATATACGAGTCGTATCAGTCAAAGCTATTGTTCCTGTTAAATATGGTTTTTCGAGATGTTCATAGATTTCGATTCCAGACACGAAGTTGTTTAGTTCAACTTCTGAAGTCATACGAGAAGAGAATAAACTTACTGATTCGTATATGATGTCTGAAGATTGTACATCATTCTGAAATTGACCTGTCATTATCTACTAATAGCCTCTTTATAGAGATTTGACACCTCGATGATACTTTCAGGTTTAATGATGTTGATCTCTTTTAATTTATCATTCTGTTGATGATAGTAGTCTTCTATAGTAACTTCGGTTACTAATGCACCTGGTCCGACGGCTGGATCAATATCCACCCTTTCTCCATTAGTGTCAAGATAATGATGAGGTGATTTATATTCTAGCATTATATCTGCATTTACTGGTTGAGTTTGTAATGCTGATATCGATTTTGGTGCTATCCTTTCGTAAGATAAGAACTTACGACTACCTTCAACCATATGTAGATGGATTGCACCGACATCTAATCTACGTCTCTTGACTATGGCGCGAGCATCACTGGTAGTGCCAACTACGATTTCACCTGGTAAATAGTGTCCAGTAAGATCGAACTTTGTGACAGCCGCATATCCTGGAAAATCCCTTTCAATTTGCTTTTGCATATTACGATAAGTGAGTGGCCAGCCTTGTTCACGCAAATGATCATTCATCAACCAAAATGTCCAATGATAAGATGGAGTACCATACAACTTCATCGATACATTATCTGGTCTCTCATTTTCTTGTATATAATATTTTAGAGAAAAGGCTTTACTACGTTTCACGTCATCTATCACATCAACATAACGTGATATATCTTGTATGACTTCG